>Ga0129336_10001540_pt1 | contig 14000 bp, 10 predicted proteins | sample CPB6_02_DNA_FD_96878 | JGI IMG/M metagenome (GOLD analysis project Ga0129336, IMG submission 96878) | Freshwater to marine salinity gradient microbial communities from Chesapeake Bay, USA - CPBay_Sum_0.6_0.2_DNA | ecosystem: Environmental > Aquatic > Marine > Coastal | place: USA: Chesapeake...
GCTAATAAGACACCTGTCTGCTTAGTCCATATATAACAATACTCTCTATAGCCCTTATCATCCACTCTTTCGCATAGCTCTATACCTGCTTTAACCGAACCAGTATTTAAAACTATTGAAGCAGCGCCAGCAGTTAAGCAGGTATCAACCTGTCTCTGATCATCTATTGAAGAACATCTTGTCATAATAACTCTATAATCGTAGCCATTAGCAACTCCTAATACTCTAGCCATTCCTCCGATACAACGCTCTTCAAAAAATAATGCACTCTCAGCATATATAGGACCATTTCCTCTTGGTTTCTCAGAATATTCTTTACACCACTTTGCCATTTTCTCTACATTGTTTTCACTAATAGTTAATAAAATAGGAAATATTTCTTGATAACACCAGTATTTAGAATTAGTTTCAGCACCATAACAAATATTAAATAGTTTCTCAGGTTGATTCATTGCATTTTTCTTAAACCAATTAATTATTGTATCATCGGCAAAAAAATTCATCCATGCACCTGCTTGACAATCCCTAAAATGCATATTTACTGTGATTAGTTGGTTACAATACTCAGAGGCTGAGTTCGGATCGCTCATCATTTTAGTCATAATAGTATGGCCAAGAATATGATTACATGTCCAAGCATACCAATTTTGTAATAAATTCATTTTTTCACAGATTTCGCCGGTCATACTAAATAAATATTTTCCATAATCGTTAAAGTATCTCTCATATAAACCATGTATAAATCCAGTACCGCAAACCTGAGGATCATAACTTGATACAAGTTGAAAGTCACCATCAGTTAGTTCGAATGCCAACTGTCCTAAGTTATGAATAGTCTGATGACAATGTGAAGCAAAAGTTTTTCCCTTATTATCTCTAACTTGAGCAACTAGATGATCTAATGCATATTTCATTCCTTTTTTATTTGCAAGGTTATCATAAAAGGTAATAAAACAGTCTCTAGAGTTTATCTCATCGCAATACTCAAAAGTTAGGTCATTAAACTGAGGTCGTGGTCCAGCACCTGCTTCAGATGTCATAGCACCATTATTTGAAATACTCTGTTCAACACCTACCACCTTGCTAGCACTCTCAAGATTTTTAATTAACTTATTAGAAAAGCTTTCGTAAGGGACAATTATTATAAGGGTTAGTAAGCTTGTTAACGCTAACAAAATACTTAATTTTGGAAATAGTATCTGTACATATTTTGAAAGAATAAAAACAATTACTAATAATAAAAATAATATCAAAAACCAACTATACCGCCCGCTGCTTATCTCGCTTGTTGATGAATGAAGAGCCACCTCTCTTATTATAGCAAAAGTCATCGAAAATCCGATAATTACTAAAATAGAATTAGGAACTGAAATAATCTCTTTTGTAATATATTTAAATTTTATTAGGCTATAAAAAACACCAGCAAAAATTACAAGTGTTGCATTAATTAATATAGATCCTGGAGTTATTGCTATAGCAATAATACTCATAATAAAATAATATATATTTTTAATATATATTTTTCTGGATGCAATAACAAAAAATGTTAGTAATATTGGTAAAATTAAATAAAGATAACTATCAGGAAGTACTATAATGTATGGTAACAACAATAACGATGCAAAATCTTCAAAACTTTCTTTATATACTCTATTTGTAATTAAAAATAATTTACCTACATAAAGCAAACCAGAAAATAAAGATATCTTTAATATGTTATCGTTAAGAGTAATACTATATAATAATGATAAAAAAGATGATATAGTAACTAACGACAATACTCTATATATATTTATTTTCATATTTTTCATACATTAATCTTCCTTAAAAAATTATATTTATCATATATTTTTTTTATCATAAAATCACCATAGAATTACTAATCATACTTATGCAATAAATTGCTGGAATTATTAAAATTGTTTTAATAAAAATATTAAATATTTTACTAGTATTTTTGAAAATCATATTTACAGCTATCTTAAATATTGATATTATAAATAATACTGCTATTATAATGTATACACTCTGCATATACTCTACTAAACCAGTTGGTGGATTATCAAATTTAAGTAGTATATTGTTATATAGTACTGTAATAACTGAAATAATAATAGTTAAGATACTTATTCTCTCAAATTTATTATTATTATTTAGTAACTCAACCATGTAATAACTTCCTAATAATACAATTATAGACATATATAGAGGAGTAATAAAACCACCTAAAAATGTAAGTGAGTACTCTGCAATAAAAGCTGAAAGCAGGGTAAATCCAAGGATAACTTTTTTCTCATAATCTTTCTTGCTAATTATCATAGCAGTGAAAGCTATCAATACTCCAATAAACCCCCAAGTATCAACCCTTGCTAAAATCTCATTAGTAGATAGAATTGAGTCTGTATTTCTTAATATAAATGAAGTTAAATAAAATAATGATAACAAACCAAGAATTGAGCTTTGTGCTAATAATAAATTTTTCATTCTAATTATTATAATTGCAAATAGAAAGGCAATAATACCTCTGGTTAAATCAAATAATTCTTCTTCAAAAATGAATTTATACATTCCGTGCCTATGGTTACCTGCTCCCTGAGATAATATTTTATCAGCCATTGTAAAATTTATTTCTCCAGAAATCTCTTCTCTATCTTTTGAATTTTTATTTACCTTAAATTCAAAAACATATTTACCTGGACTTAAAGGTGGTACTAACCCAATTATATCTTTAGTAGTAGATTTTGTAATTTCTGATCTTGTAAATAATGCCGGTGCATCATCTCGTAAACCGTATGCTATTTCACCAGTATCCTTAATTCTAACTTTTCCCTCAAATGTTCTTGAATCTACTTCAGTCGTAAAAGATACTCTATACTCGCGATTTGGAAAATATAGTACTACACCTTCAGATGGCCAAGTAGACTCTATCAAATTAGAGAGTTTCTCTTTTTTCTTATATTTTGAACCATCACCAAGATTAGGACCCCCAGAAATAGGTTTTATTTTTGTTATATCAGTTATTTGATCATATACTTTATCTCTAGCTTCACGCTCTCTCTGAACTTTTTCAAGATCTGTAATGTTATTTGTATTTGCGTTTGTATTATCTGTAAATTTTCCTTCATTCTCATCGCCAAAAGGTTTACTAGTAAAAAGCATTAAGAATATAAAACTAATAAAAAATGTTTTCTTTAATTTCACAATCTTAATTATTCTATTATTATAAATTACGTCAAATATGATGTTCCGATAATTGTACTATGGGAAAAAATAAATTAAGTTATTATGATTCCTCACCAATTGCAATGAGTAGAGTTGTAGATAAAAATGAAATTGAACTAATTATAGAAAATGGAGCTAAAGGGTTTGATAAAGAACTTTTCTTGCATCTACTCTCTAGAGTTATTATAACTTACCAAGAGCATAATAGGAAATATCAAGAACTTTTAGATTTTATTGAAAAAATAAGACATGACAAGGTAGAAGAAAGTCAGCCATTAAACCAAGTTATAGCAGCTCTCTCTAAATTAGATGAAAATGATCAAAGAAAAATTCTCGACCAAAACTATTTAGCCGAGCTTGAAAAATTAAAAAATGAACAACATTTTGCACAGCAACTTCAAATTATAATTACAAATGATATAAATAGAATTAAATCACTTTTAGCAACCTTAGTAAATGATAAAAATATTCCAGAACATATATTAAATGAAATAACAAAAATTTACGACCAAATCAAATCTTATAAAACTGTTCGAAACTTTAATTAATTACTATACTCCTCATTTATATCAAGCCTATTCCAAATTGCTCCGGTAGGAGTTGATATAAATGGAGGTAAGAAATTAGGATCATTCTTACCTCTTGTGTCAAATGTAAAATTCTTAATAAATCCACTTAAAGGATATCCAGTATCTCCCTCATAAATTCCAAAAGCTCCTTGATACCTTGTTGCCATACTTCCAAAAAATATCAGCTTATTAGGACATTCATCATTATTTAAGTCAATAAAATTACTAGGGTTACTTGCTAAATTACCAGCATAAACAGTCCCATCAAAGCTTATCAATATAGCATCTACCCTAATATCATATGACGATGTATTAACATTTGAACAATTTTCGATCTTATTTGCTTGAATAACTATATCGCTACCTGAATTGATTCCGAAAACATCACCATCTACAGAACTATCTTGATTTTGATAAATAATACTACTGCTTATAAAAGTTTTATTTTTAACAAATATTGATAGTCTGCCATCTATTTGTGATATGTTATTACCATCGCCATCATTTCCAGTGCCTTCAAAAAAAGCGTTACCATCAACTGTTATTAATGAATTATTTATCAATACTGAACCATCAACAGCTCTATCAGGACAAGTTCCAGTTTTATTTAATCCTGCATTATTTGCAGTACTATAATCGTAAAATAATGTGTTATTATTTATTTCTAAAATAACATTCCCACATAGATGAACACCTACAGGATTTAATTTAGCTTTTTCAAAAGTAGATCTTCCGCTTGGTATTCTCAAGGGAGATTTAATCTCAATATACTACTGCTACTATAAGGATCTCTTATGCTCTGTATTGGTGAAGATAAACAAGTATTTCTTACTCCAGTAGATCTACCTTTTGTAAGAACGTATATCTTATCTATAAATATTGTTTTATAGTCACCACAGACATTTATAAAGTCATCGTTAATATATATATCACCAGAAATTATATCAAAGAAAGTATAATTAACTGTAGGACATTGAGCCTCTCTTGCATCATTATCAGTAACATTAGGCAACCTCAAATAATTATATTTAGCACAAGGGTCAATGCCATTATTAACATTCATTCTATTAGGAAATAGCCAACTATAATCTGAAGAAAACCCAGGAGAGACAGTATTGAAATTAGAGAAAAATGAAAAATCTTGGAATTGCCATTTTCTCAAGCGTTGGTTTATATTTATAAATTTACATTTATTAGAAATACTAGCAATATCTGTTAAATTCTTACAATCATACCTAACTTTAGCTAATACACTTACTACTCTTTGTTTTCTTGCTAAGCAAGCCGTATCTGTAGAACTACAAATTTCTTTATTATTCCATAAATTTTTATTTGGAGAAATTAGTAATTGATAACAAATTTCAGTGTCAATCAACCCACACTCAACAATTTTAGGAGTTGATAAAACTGAACTCTCTGTAGTGTTATTATTGTAAAATTTAAACCATTTATTATTAATACTTGAAGCACTTCTTTCAAAAATATCTAAAGTAACAGGCGTGTTGTTTAAATTAGGAAATTCATTAATTGTATTTAACCTTGAGTAAAAACTATCTATTGCACTCTTTCCAAGTAATCTTGCTTTTGCTATCTGTTCTTGTTGATATGATACTTTAGCTTCATTTTTTGATGACTCTAATAACATTATAACAGTTGTGGTTAATACAGTTAGTATTACAAGAAATAATCCCATTGCAAAACCTTTTCTTCTACTAATCAACATTCCTAAACCCCATAACTCTTCGATGGTAAACTTATAACAGCTTTCATAGGAAATGTTTTTAAGATAGGTAAATTATTATTCTTATTTATATCAAAGGGTGATCCATAAGAAAAATTTGCTTCCATGATTACTAATTTAATTCTACTTAAATCTGTTGCACTAATATAGCAATTACTACCAGGTTCAATCTTTCTACCATAGTCATCATAATACTTAAATATCTCTTTCTGACCACACTGATGTGTTGTTTGCTTACTAACATCCACCTCACCAATTCTTATATTGTCAGAGGTTCCATTAAAATGTGGGCAATTACTAGCAAAGCATGGAGACTTCCATTCAGGTTTAGCATTAACATATTCATCTACCGAAAGATTATGCCTATACTCGGAAAGTAAAAATAAATTTTTACTACAGCCACTGCTATTATCTATGCATAATCTTACTCTAAATAAATTTGGATGACTATTTTCAGAACTAATACTTCTATTTCTCGAGAAGAATGCAATCGAGTCGGTACTTGCGGAAATTATCGGATAATTTTCATATAATATCTTTATACACTTCTGTGTTATCAACTCCCCATCAGGTATTTCGCATTTTCCTAATGGAACTGTTCCTCTCATAGCTGTAGTTATATTTCTAAATGCATCTCTAGCTTTATTTTCAGCTATTATTCTCTTACTTGTTTCTACATTAAGTTCTACTCCACTATTTATACTTCTTGCGATTAGTAATGAAAATACAATAGATAGCGTCATAGCCACTAATATTTCTACAAGTGTAAATCCCTTTCTTATAGACATGTAATCCCGCCACCCCCTATTGAGAAACGACATCTCTTATTAGCAGGTATATTTATTACCTCACCTGTTCCATTGCTATCTCTAACCGAGTAACTACCTTCCTTAAGATAAGGAAAAATTATTCCATATCTCTCTATTGAATTATCTAAACATAGTACTCCCTCTCTTGTAATGTTATTACTCTGATTATTTACACCTGTTATAGATGCTGTTTTTTGATTATTTCTTGCTAAGACAAATAATACAGATAAGTCTTCCTCAAATATATCAATATTATTAGGATAAGCAATTAAATCTGAAAATTCATAAACTCTTATATCATTTGCTACCCCATTTACGACAGTATTCTCAAGATATGGATCTTTATAAATAATTTTTACTGTATTTCTTAACAATGAAGGTTGATTTATAAGCTTGTTAAATATATTATTACAACTTTCAACATTATTAGCATTATTTACTGCAACACTATCATCTATTTGAGTAAGCCATTGAGATGAGAATTTTACAGATTGAAGTTTTGTAACATTAGTGTAATTATTAGCTATTGTTACCTCATCATTCTCAACCAAGCTTCCAGGTAAACAAGGACTCCATTCTTTAAATGCTGATTGATAACCACCATTATTACTGCAACCAAAATTAGAATCAACTTGTTGATTTGTTCCAACCGTTACAAATTCATTATTACAAGCTTCAAAAATCTTCTTACTCTCTCCATTAACATTATCTACTTGATCAGGCATTACCTCGCTTCCGCAATTAAATGCCCTTGCTGTTTCTAAAAGATTCTGTGCATAAAGTGTTATCTGTGTTTTAACTCTATTCTTTGATAAATTTCTCTGAATCGATGATGTTGAAAGTGTAACCGTAGCAACTAATGCGACAGTCAATGATGATGCAATTACAAATTCAATTACCGAGAAGCCTCTTTTTTTCATATGTTTTCCCTTATATCTGAGATTGGATCTAATAAGTCATTACTATTTATACTAATCCTACCAAGATATTGTTCATATGCTTCCAAATTTACTACATGCTCAATTGCACTCTTACTATCAATTTTTCCATTAGCAACTAACCAGGCCAAAGATTTGTCCATAGAAATCATACCTTTATCGCTAGAGTTATCTAACACACTACCTATTTCATGTAGTTTACTCTCTCTAATCATATTTCTTACTGCTGTTGTTACAACAAGTATCTCGTTTGCTAAAAATCTTTTATTTTTTCCAGCAATTAATTTTTGTGCAACAATACCTTGAATAGATGAAGCTAATTGTGCTCTTATCTGTGCTTGTTGCCCAGCGGGAAATGCATCAATAATTCTAGTGATTGCGCCACTTGTGCTTGAAGCGTGTACCGTTGCTAATACAAGATGTCCTGTCTCTGCTGCTGATAATGCAGTTGAGATTGTTTCTAAATCTCTAAGCTCGCCTACAAGGAGAACATCAGGATCTTGTCTTAATGCTGAACGTAATCCAGATGCAAAATCAGATACATCAACACCAACTTCACGCTGATGAACCATTGCTAAGGCAGATGAATGAATATACTCAATTGGATCTTCAAGAGTTAGAATATGGCAACTTCTTGTTTTATTAATTCTATCAACTAGAGCTGCTAATGAGGTAGACTTACCTGAACCAGTAGGACCACAGAATAAAACTAAACCACTATGAAGCGTTGTGAAATCAATTATCGCTTCTGTTAGTCCTAACTCTTCAGCTTTCGGGGGTTGGCTAGGAATCCTTCTAAGTGCTAATGCTAATGATTGTCTCTGTCTATACAAGCTAACTCGCCATCTAGCATTAGCATAAGTAATAGCACAATCAACATCACGCTTATTAGCAAAATCATCTCCTGCAACCCATCTAGCTGCTGCTTCTAAATCGCTTGCTGTTAAAGGTGGCCAATTATCTATATTTTTTAACTCACCTTTTACTCTTATAATCGGAGGTGACCCTACCGATAAATGTAGATCAGTTGCTTTCTCTTTTACAGTCTCAAACATAGCAGCTCCTATATTTCTTGGAGCTTCATCAAGCGTTGCAATTTTCTTTTTAAGTTCGCTAAAAATTGGTTCTGGTGCAATAGCTAATGTTACTGCTAAACCAGTTATCTGCTCATACTCTCTAAACTCAAATGGTGAAGGGATATGATCAATTATTATGTTTATAATATCACCATTTAATCTAGCTCCTATAGCATTAACATTTGCTGGTATAAATCTACTTGCTTTTAAATCAATTTCATAATTTAAGTCATCAATAACTTCAAAGCCTGATATTAATGCTGTTCTTTTAAGTTCTTCAAGATTCATTGTAAAATCCTCCATAAATAAAAATTAGTGGGAATAATCATAATAAGATTATTCCCACTAAAGGAGAAGTGGCAGTTATTTATTATGGTGCAGGTGGAAAGTCGAACTCAACAAAATTACCTGCTGCCGGAGCACTTGATGCTAAACAGTTATTAGCAGTTCTTCTTTCAACTGCAAATTTATCCGATCCAGTCCTTGCTATTTTCACAAACCAACAATTATAATTTGTATCATCAGTAGTACCACCTCTAACTGCTGCGATAAATTCAGTATTAGCATTAGCTACATGTATTGAAACAATTTTAGATTTACCATTAGCTGAGTTACTAGAAGCAACTGTATTGAAATCTATATTTGGCTCATCTGCTTTAAGTTTAGCAGCTGTTGCTTGTGCAAAATTTCCATACTCATACATTAAACTTCTTGCTACCTCAACAGCTGTTCTAGCCTGCTGTTTCGCACTTGCATCTTCAGCTTGTCTTTGGTTACCTAACAATCTTGGGATTGCGATTGCTGATAATACCAGCACTAATGTTACAGCAATTAAAATCTCAGTAATTGAGAATCCTTTATTAAATCTTTTACTCATTTTTCCACCTCTCATGGTATCATAAATTATCCTATTATAAAAAAAATGTCAAGTATTAAATCTTTGAACTTATATCTAATACCGGCAAATAAAGTGCTACTAAAAATATCCCTACAATTCCACCAATTACTACCATCATTAAAGGTTCAATTAAAGTAGTTAGCGACTCAGCACTCTCATTTAATTCTTCAAGAGCTGATTCTGAATACTTTGCCATCATCTCTGGTAATGCTCCGGTCTCTGATCCTACAGTTATCAATTGCACCATAAGCTCTGGAAAAACCCCTGTCTCATGTAAAGCAACAGCAAGAGGTATGCCATCTGTTACTCTCTCTTTTGCCACATTTAAGGCTACTTCGTGAGTCTTTAAGCCTACCGATAAGGAAGCATATTTTAGACATTCTAATAAAGGAACGCCAGCACCAAGTAAAGCTGCTAATGTAGAAGCTAGCCTAGCTACCGAGCTTTTTTCAAATAGTTTTCCTACTAATGGCAATTTTATTTTTATTTGATCAAATTTTAAAGCTCCTGATTCTTTTTTTCTCCAATTTTTAGTTGCTACCACAACACCACCTATTATCAATCCCATAACTAAGAAAAAAATACCAGCTCTATCAGATAAAGTTAGTACAACTTTAGTAATTCCAGGTAAGCCTGAACCCATATCTCCATATATACTCTCAAATTTTGGAACAACAAATAATAATAAAGCACTTACAAGAAGAACAGTTATAGCTAACACAGCAGCTGGATAAAATAAAGCTCCTTTAACTTTTTTCTTTAATCTTTCTTTGCTCTCTAGTTCGATAGCAGCTTTTTTAATGGAAATATCAAGACCGCCTGAAGCCTCGCCAGCACTAATAAGAGCAACAGTAAGCTCGCCCCATTCATTCTCTCTTGTAGCCATTGCTGTCGCTAATGTTTTTCCCTCGCTCATTAAATCTTGAATCTCTCTAAGCCTTACTCCTATAATTGTATCTCGTTGCATTTTTGCTAATGCTCCTAATGCTCTATAAATTGGCATACCAGCAGATTCAGTTGTAGCTAATCTCTCTAATATCCATAAAACATCTTTATTCTTTAATTTTGTTTTTTTAAATCTTCTAAAACTTGATTTTATTTTTAAGTCTAAATTTGAGAACTCTCTCTCATTTATTGGTTTCTCCCATTCATCTCTAAGTTTATCAGCTGAAGACTTTTCCTTACTAAATTTTGATATCATACCCCTGATCTCCTAAGTTCTTCAAAACTAGTCTCACCTTCAGCTAGAAAAAGAATAGAGTCATAATTAAGAGTCTTCGTACCATTCTCTAGCATTATTTTAGTTAACTCGCCAGATGATACTTGAGCTGTTATAGCAGAGGCAAGAGCATCATTTACTACCATTAGCTCTCCAGAAACTAATCTTCCTTTATATCCAGTTTTATTACAATTTCTACATCCTGAATTATTAGGTTGATAAAATATTTCAGGAACCTCGATATCTTCTGGCCAGCCACCTCTATTCTCAAAAAAAGATAAATCTGCATCAACAGGTATTTTACATGAACTACAAAGTTTTCTAAGTAATCGCTGGCTTATAACTCCTCTGAGAGCAGATGCAATAACATAGCCAGGTAAACCTAGATCAATTAATCTTGTTGGAGCTCCAGAAGCTTCATTTGTATGTAAGGTTGATAAAACCAAATGTCCTGTAAGAGCAGCCTGAGCAGCTAATCCCGCTGTCTCTTTATCTCTTATCTCACCAACAAGCATAACATCAGGGTCTGCTCTCAAAAAGCTCTTTAAAGCTGCTGCAAAAGTCAATCCAGCTTTCTCATTTACTTGAACCTGTGTTACATTAGGAATCTTAACTTCAACAGGATCTTCAACTGTCAATGTTTTACAATCCTCAGTAGCAACTACCCCTAATGACGAGTACAAAGTTGTTGTTTTTCCGCTTCCAGTAGGTCCTGTTACTATTATTAAACCATGGGGACTCTCCAAAACTTTTAAAAATGGTTTCAATATATGGTTATGAAAACCTAAATCTTCAAGAGGCTTTAGACCTTTTGACTGATCAAACATTCTAATAACTACCCCCTCGCTCGCCCAAGAAGTAGGGATTGTAACAACTCGGCAATCAATTTTCTTATTACTTAATACTCGTTGAAATCTACCATCTTGAGGTAAGCGTCTCTCTCCAATATCCATTGAGCCTAATACTTTAATTCTATTTATTACTCCGGGAGCAACAGCAACAGGAAAACTTTTATCAAGATGCATCACACCATCTACTCTAAATCTTACCGATAATAACTCAGGGCCAGGCTCAATATGTATATCAGAGGCACCTTCAACTATAGCATCCTCAATTATTTGATTTACTAACTGCGCCATCCTACCTTCATCATTACTTAATCCTTCATCCAAAACAGTAATAACTTCATCTGATATCTCTTTTACAGTCTCAACTTGAGTCTGGTCATTAATTTTTTTACGCCATATTTGTAGAACTCCTTCTATTCTCTCAGGATCCGCTGACCAGACCTTTGCTTCAAAATCACTAAGCGATAACCTTAGATTATCTAAGACTACAAGATCTGACGGATCTGCCATAGCAACTTGAATATTCTTCCCATCTCTCTCAAATATAACAACTTTCCAACTCTTTGACTGTTCATAAGGAAGTGTAATTAAAGCTGATAAAGGAACACGCTCAGGTTCTAAATCGTAAAATTCTAATATATTTGGATTTATACTACCTTGTAAGTCGCTACCTTTTCTTGTGATTAATTCTTTACCATGATCTATATTACTAAATTCTGTCATTGAACAATTTCCTCTGCATAGAAACGAAGCGAAATATTTAATCTAAAAGATCCCTGTTCTCTTTGTAAGGCAAAACTCTCTATTGTAACCATTCGTTCTAAATTAGTTAGATTATTGATAAAATTATAGATATTTACATAGTCGCCTATAAATGTTGACCCAATACTCCAAGAGTTAACACCTTGCGGTAATGTTTCATCAAATACTTTCTGAGGTGCAGGTGTACCACTCTCCCATTTTAGCGAATTTCTCTTTGCTAAGTTATCAATTATTTCTATTATCTCCGGCAACGAAGGTGTATCAGGAATTTTAGAGTTATATAAAGCTAACTCTTCTTTTTTCTTACTGAGATTATTTATAATTTCTTGAGCAATTATTTTATCACTTTTAATTAAATTAATATCCCTATCAAGATTTTTACCTTTTTCTTTAATTGGAGTTACAAATCTGTCATTTAATTCAAATGCTGCAAATCCAATAACTAGTAAAACAAGTACAGGAATTAACGAGTTTTTAATTACTCTCTTCATTATTTAACCACCTCTATTTTACATAATTCATCAGCTGAATTACTATTGGTAATAGTACTTCCTTCAATGAAACTTTCTTTATAAGAAAATGATATACTATAATTAGCTTTTCCATCTCTATATGTAAAAGAGTCACTCCAAGCTGACTCAACTCCTGTTATCTCTCTAAGTTTTCTAAGCATTGTTGTAAGGTCATCTGAATTACCATTTATAAGTTCACTGGTAAAAGTTATTTTTAAGCTTTCATCAGATATTCCTGTCTTTACCTCGTTAACTGTAACATTTTTACCTGAATCTGCCCTAACTTCTTCGATAGCTGTAAATACTATAGCTAGCGTCTCTTTCCAATCAGGTTGATCGCACTTCAACTCTTTATATAAAGCTTTTTTTCGTTCTATATCTAAATAAATATTAAAAGACTCTGATAATGAGGTAAATTCAGATTGAGATTGCTTAAAATTTTTCTCCAATTCTTTAAGTTTACTATTCTCGAATATAAAAGGTAAGATAGTTGCGAGAGCTAATGCTCCAATTGTGACCATACCAAGAATATACTGTTTTGCACGCTTATCTCTTCTTTTCTTCTCTTCTGCAATTGCTAAAGAATAAGGATTTACATATGAAACATAAGGCATATCATCGCCTGCAGTCATTGTTGCCAAAAATGCTGTTATAGCTCTTGCTCTATCTTCAACCGGAATCTGTGTGACTCTCTTTGATATAGTATCATTTAGTTCAATTGTAAAATTTTGATCAAACAATGCTTCTGATATTCCTAATAAATTTGCTCCTACACCAATTACATTTATTTTTGATGTTACATTTTCATTAGATCTTGCCCAATAATCAATTGTCTGTCTTAACTCAATTGCAAGGCTCTGATTGTATAACCTTATCTCATTCTCTAAAACTGGCTCTACCTTTGCATTCCTATTTAGAGCTGAATATACTTTCTCTCTACCTGTAATCGTGTCCCCGACTTTATTTGCTAAAATATCTAAACCGCCAGTTCTAAGTTGCCTATAAGCAACTGGCCTGCCTTGATCTACTAAAGTAACATCAGCAGTCTGATTTTTAATTGACAGCCATATACCATCTAATCCGGTTAAAACGGCTGGTGGTGAAACAAGCTCAGATTTAATTTTGCCAAGTGCTTTATAAGCCTCTTCAACCTGGTTAGCCGGAGCTATCATAGCTATACCTTTAGAGACTATATTTCCAACCATATCATCAGGTGTAAAGAATATTCCAGATGTTGCATTACTCTCTCTAGATACCGGCATAGCTGTAAAAACCGCATCTTCAAAATTTTTTCTATCTTTCAACGCTGCGGTAATATCTATAACTCTAAAATTTGTACCTGGACTAGAAAAAACTACCCTTACTGCTCTCTCATTTCTATTTAATTTATAGCCAGCTAATGCCAA
>Ga0129336_10001543_pt1 | contig 13988 bp, 16 predicted proteins | sample CPB6_02_DNA_FD_96878 | JGI IMG/M metagenome (GOLD analysis project Ga0129336, IMG submission 96878) | Freshwater to marine salinity gradient microbial communities from Chesapeake Bay, USA - CPBay_Sum_0.6_0.2_DNA | ecosystem: Environmental > Aquatic > Marine > Coastal | place: USA: Chesapeake...
TGCGCACGAACTTCTTGCGCAAGGTCGTGCGGTGACCGCCGGGCAACGCCCACAAGCACCCGTTCTCCAGGGTGGCGTCCTCGATGGCGAACCAGAAACCGGTGACCGTCACCGGATCGGTGAACAGGAAGGTGGCGTCCTGATGGCAACCAACCTCGCCACCGATGCGGGGCTGCTTGCAGATGTACATACTTTGCAGAGCCAGGGCGTCGGGCATCCCGATGTCGGCGGCGACGCCGGCCAACTTCTCCGTGTAGGTGAAATCAGCGAAGACGTCATCGAGGTCGTGCATGGCATGACCGATCTTGTTGACGCTCAGCTCCTTCGGTTGGCGTAGCCGACCCTGCTCGTCGAAGGCCTCCTCCTCGAAGAAGCAGTGGATGCCGTTCGCCGATTCGATGAATTCACGGTCGGCGTGACGACTCTGTTCGTTGGTGGTGAAGACGCTGCGATGGGACTCGGGGTCGAACGCGTGCAGGATCTCCTCGGCGCGAGCCTTGAGGGATCGGCAGGCCGTGGCGTCGGCGAAGTCGGGAATCACGAGGAATCCGTCGCGGTGGTAATCGGCGATCTGTGATTCGGTGAGGACCTGTCCCATGACCGGATTCTAGGGGGTCTGTCCCGCACCGATGCGTGGGTGCGGACATGACGAAAGCCCCATACGCTGTTCGGCGATGAAAGAGAACGCGACCGACACGACCCACGAGCGCCTCACCGTCCTGGGCGCCACCGTTCGTGAGGCGATCGACCACGTCGAGGTTTTCCCCGCCCCCGCCAACGTGTCGGTGGTGACATTCACCACCGACGAACTGGCGTCGATGTGTCCGGTCACCCGCCAACCCGACCTCTCGCACGTGGTCATCGAATATCGTCCCGCCGCGTGGTGTGTGGAATCCAAGAGTCTGAAGCTGTACCTGTGGAACTTCCGCGATCGGGCGGTGTTCGCCGAGGCGTTGGCGGCCGAGATCGCCGGCGAGATCATGGGCACCGCCCAGCCCACGGGTGTCCGGGTGACGTTGACCCAACGTCCGCGCGGAGGCATCGAGGTGCGCGCCGTCGCCGAGTTGGGCGACGTCCGCTGAATCAGTGATTCTCGCCGGGGCGGTACGACTGCCCGGCGTGCGCCGGTGGGCGCAACTGTTGCCGCGCTCCGGCCAGGACGATGATGGTCACGATGTAGGGCGTGGCGGCCACGAACTCCGAGGGCACCTCGTCCACGGTGATCCAGGTGAACAATGCCAGTGCCGCTCCGAACCCGGCGCCGACGGCGGCCAGTGACTTGCGACGCGACACGAGCAACACGCTGGCCAGTGCCAACACGATGGCGGTCACCAACAACAGCGCGGGAACGTTCTTGGCGTCACGGAACTTGAGCGCGGTCGGGAAACCGAACAGGATCGCGCCCCGGAGAACACCGACCGGGTTCCAGTTTCCGAAAATGGTGGTGGCCAGACCGATGAAGCCACGGCCCCCCGTTTGCCCTTGGCGGTAGGTGCTCGTGAGAACGCACGACAAGTACGCACCGCCGAACGCGGCCAACGAACCGCTGATGGCCATGGCCTGGTAGCGAAGGCGCACCACCGGCACCCCGAGGCTCTCGCCGGCCCGCGGTGATTCGCCGCTCGAACGCAGGCGCAGACCCCAACGCGTTCGCCACAGGACCCACGCCGTCAGCGGCACGATGGCCAACGCCACCAGTGTCGGGACGTACACGTCGCTCGACACGCCGCGGAGGAACGCCGCCAGGTCGGGAACGAGAGGGATGTCGTGCTTGTTTTCCAACCATCCCAGCAGATCGGGACTTTTCCATTCGCCGATGTGGCCACCACTGAGGAACGGCATGTCGAAGGTTCCGTAACCACCCTTTCCGTTGGGCGACTGACTCTCGCCACCACCGTTGTTCTTGAACGCGATGATGGAGAGGTATTCGGTGGCACCTCCGGCGAGGATGTTGATGGCGATGCCCGACACCACGTGATCGACGTTGAATCGGACCGTGGCCACGGCGTGGATGAGGCCCACCAGGGCTCCGCCGACCAACGCCAGACCGATGCCGGCCCACGAGCCCCACTTCCAGGCGCCGAAGCCACCGAGCCACGAGCCCACGATCATCATGCCCTCGATGCCGATGTTCACGATGCCCGCGCGTTCGGCCCACAAGCCGGCGAGTCCGGCCAGCAGGATCGGAGTGGCCACCCGCAACGTGGATGAAATGGTTCCCGAACTCGTGAGGTCGTCGGTGTTGGTGACGACGCGAACGATGGAGAGGACCAACACGAAACCGAGCGACATCAGAATCGCTCGGCGTGCGGGGCTCAAGGACGAGATGACGGTGTTCGCGCTCATGACACCGCCTCGACCATCGCCGCGGCGCGTCGTTGGATCCTGCGATCGTCCCAACGTTTGACCGCTTCGTTGATGATCACCACTGCCAGCACGATGATGCCGGTCATGATGGTGACGATCTCCTTGGGGATGTCCTCCAGCTGCAGGCGTCCGGACGCCTCACCGAGGAAACCGAAGAGCAGGGCGGAGAAGAAGATGCCGACCGGGTGATTTCGCCCGAGCAGGGCCACGGCGATTCCGTTGAAGCCCTGCTGCTCGGCGAGGTTGTTCTGGTACGCGTGCACGTCGCCCATGAGCGCGCGCATGCCCACCAAACCGGCGAGCGCGCCCGAGATCAACATGGAGATGAAGATCATGCGCTTGGGATTCACACCGGTGGCGCGCGCCGCCCCGGAGTTGGCTCCCGAGGCGCGCAATTGGAATCCGAACTTCGTCTTCCAGACCAGGACCCAGAACAGGATCAGGATGACGATGGCCACGATCAGCATTCCGTTCAGTCGTCGATCGACCAGGTCGGGGAACCAGGCACTCCGTGGTAGATCCTTGGTCTTCACCAAGAGGCTGGTGGATTCGCCTTCCTTGTCGAGGCGGAAAAAGGTGTCGAACGACCACGCCACGACGCTGAGGGCGATGAAGTTCAGCATGATCGTGGAGATCACCTCGTTGACGTTCCGCTTCACCTTCAACCAACCGGCGATTCCGGACCACAGTGCGCCGGTGGCCATGGCGACGACGAAGCAGAACGCGATGTGCAACGGTGCGGGGAGGTTCACGGCTCCGCCGATGACCGCCGTCGACAACAGAGCCACGCGCATCTGACCCTCGACGCCGATGTTGAAGAGGTTCATCTTGAAGCCGATGGCCACCGCGGCCGCCGAGATCATGAGCGGGGTCGCGCGGTTGAACATGCCTTGCAAGACCTTCGTCTCGCCGGCCGCTCCGAAGAGAGTCGAGTACGCCTTCACCGGATCCTTGCCCGTGATGAGCAGGATGACGGCGCAGATGACCAGGGCCACGATGATCGCGAGGACCGAGCTGGCCGACGTCACCAGCACGCGCTGCAATTTCTGACGGTTCACGAACGGGCCCCCTGAACTTCGCCGGTCATGTACGTGCCCAACATCTCCGGGGTGGCCTCGGCCGGATCGAGTTGCGCCGTGATGCGGCCGTCGTACATGACGAGGATGGTGTCGCTCAGGCCGATGAGTTCCTCGAGGTCGGCGCTGACCAACAACACCCCCAGACCGTTGTCGCGGGCGTGACGCAGCTCGTCCCAGATGGCGGCCTGGGCGCCGACGTCGACACCGCGGGTGGGGTGCGCGGCCAACAGGACCTTGGGATCACTGGCCATCTCCCGTCCGACCACCAGTTTCTGCTGGTTTCCCCCGGAGAGGGCGAAGGCCGGCACCTGCTCGCTCGGTGTGCGCACACCGAAACGGTCGATGATGGCGCGACTGTCGGCTTCGATCGCTCGGCGACGCGTGAACAAACCCGACGTGAGTCGTCGATTGTCCTCGCGACCGAGGAACGTGTTCTCCCACAGTGGGGCGTCGAGCAACAATCCCTCGCGGTGGCGGTCGAACGGTATGTAGGAGAGCCCCGCGTTGATGCGTTCGCGCGTCGGCGTGTGGGAGATGTCCCGACCATCCATGGACACCGACCCGCGAACCGTCGGGACGAGGCCGAGGATCGCCTCGCACAATTCGAACTGGCCGTTGCCTTCCACTCCGGCGATACCGACGATTTCGCCGGATCGGACGCGCAACGAGACCTGATCGAGAGCCAACTTGGATCCGACGGCCGTTCCCGCCACGTCGATGGCCGCGACTTCCAGCAACACCGAGTCGCGAACGTGGGTGTCACGGCCGGAGGGATCAGGGAGGTCGCCGCCCACCATCAACTCGGCCAGTCCGCGACGGTCTGTTTCGCGCGGTGACGTGTGCGCGACGGTGGTGCCCTGACGAATGACCGTGATCTCGTCACAATTGGCCAGCACCTCGTCGAGTTTGTGCGAGATGAAGATGACCGTGGCCCCCTCGGCGACCAAGCGTTTCAGCGTGACGAAGAGCTCGATGACCTCTTGGGGCACGAGTACGGCGGTGGGTTCGTCGAGGATCAGGATGCGAGCGCCGCGATACAGCACCTTGAGAATCTCGACGCGTTGACGTTGACCCACGCCGAGGCTGGACACCGGAGCATCGAGGTCGAAGTCGACGCCGAGAGTGGACATGAGGGCGCCGATGCGGGCGTGGGCCGCGGCGAAGTCGATGCGACCGCGGGACGTCACGGGTTCGTTGCCCAGGATGATGTTCTCGGTGATCGTGAGGTTGTCGGCCAGCATGAAGTGCTGGTGAACCATGCCGATTCCGGCGGCGATGGCGTCGGTGGGGGATCGGAAGGTTCTGGTGACACCGTCGACCGTGATGGATCCCTCGTCGGGTTGGTGCATTCCGTAGAGGGTCTTCATCAGCGTGCTCTTGCCGGCGCCGTTCTCGCCGACGATGGCGTGGATCGTGCCGGGTCGCACCGAGAGGTTCACATCGTGGTTGGCGATGACGCCGGGGAAGGTCTTGGTGATGCCACGCAATTCGACCGCGAAGTCGCCGCGCGCTTGCGCTTGTTCCGACATGGTTCCCCTCGAAGTGATCGCTTAGTTATAGCAGAGAGCCCGGGTCGACGACCCGGGCTCTCGCGTACTGCTGGTCGCGGATCGAGTCCGCTGGTTCCCGATCAGGGAGCCGTGGGGACCTCGATCTCGCCCGCGATGATCGCGGCCTTGATCTCGTCGAGTTGAGCGGCGATGTCGTCGACGTATCCACCGGAGGTGGCGTAGCCCACGCCGTCATTGCTCAGATCGAACACCTTGATGCCACCGGAGGTGTCGCCACCGGCGACGGCCTTGATGGTCTCGCACACGGCCACGTCGACGCGCTTCAGCATCGAGGTGAGGATGTGCTTCTGAGCCTCGGGGTCACCGGAGGTGAGGTACTGGTCGCTGTCGACGCCGATCGCCCAAGCGTCGGCCTCGATGGCGGCCTGGATGGTGCCCGCACCCGAACCGCCAGCGGCGGTGTAGATGATGTCGGCGCCCGCGGCGTACCAACCGGCGGCGATTTCCTTGGCGCCGTCGACGTTGCCCCATGCGCTGTTGTCACCGGCGGGTCCGAGGTACTGAACCTCCACGACGATGTCGGGGTTGATGTACTTGGCGCCCGCGGTGTAGCCGGCCTCGAACTTCTTGATGAGGTCGATCTCCTGACCACCGATGAAGCCGATGGTGCCGGACTCGCTCTTCAACGCGGCGGCGGCACCGACGAGGAACGAACCCTGCTCCTCGGCGAACACCAGGCTCGACACGTTGTCGGCCTCGACCACCGAGTCGACGATGCCGAACGACACGTCGGGGTTGGCGGCGGCGACTTCACCCATGGGGTCGGTGAACATGAAGCCCACACCCACGATGACCTTGGCGCCACCTTCGACCAACAACTCGAGGTTGGCCTTGCGGTCCTCGTCGACGTTCGCCTCGAGTTCCTTGATTTCCGCACCGGTCGCTTCGGCGGCGCACTCGCCACCGAGGGCGGCCGAGTCGTTGAAGGTGCCGTCGCCACGGCCACCGGTGTCGAACGCGATGCCGGCGATGAGACCGTCGGCCGCGGGTGCGTCAGACGAGGCCGGGGCCTCGCTGCTGGTTGATCCGCCATCGTCGCCGCCGCAAGCCGCGGCGAAGAGGCCGAGAGCCGCCAGCGAAGCTGTCAGCAGTCGTGCATTCTTGCGCATGTGGTTGTTTCCTCCCCTAGGTCGCCGAACGGGGGTGTCCGACGAATTGGATGTCGAACCTTACCTCATCGGTACATCCCTACTGGGTACGTCCGCGGTTCTGGATGGCTTCGCGGCGGGCGGCCACTTTTTCGGGGGAAAACTGGGCGTCGCGCCACTGGGCACCGTCGCGGGCCTCGATCTCCCAGCCGGCGGCTTCGGCGTGAATCGACGCGTAGGTTCGGCGAATCTGTCGCACCCCGGGCTGGTCGTTCCCGACGATGTCGAGAGCCAAGCGGCGAGTGAATTCCATCAGATCGCCGTGGGGCACCACGTGGTTGACCAGTCCGCGCGCCAGGGCCTCGTCGGCCAGCATGAAGTTGCCCGTCAGGCTCATCTCACGGGCTCGTCGCACCCCGATGGCCTGCGGCAACAGTACGGTGAGACCCCAACCGGGCATCACCCCGACGCGGGCGTGGGTGTCGCCGAACTTGGCGTTCTCCGACGCCACCAGGAAGTCGCAGTTCAGGGCCAACTCGAAACCACCGGTGATGGCCACGCCGTTCACCGCACCGATGAGTGGTTTGGTCAAGCCGGGGAACGGCCCGCGCACGCCGTCGGTGTTGGGGCGACCGTCGGCGCCCGATCCCGATCCGAGGTTCTTCCCCGACGACCCCAACTCTTTCAGGTCGAGGCCGGCGCAGAACGCCGGGTCTGAACCGGTGAGGATGATCACGTCGACGTCGTCGCTGGCGTCGGCCTGCTTCATGAGTCGCGGCATCATCTTGAGCACCTCGGAGGACAACGCGTTACGGGCCGCCGGGCGGTTCAACGTGATGGTGGCGATGCGTTCGCTGACCTCCAGCAGAACCACGCTGTCGTTGTCGGTGAGAAGAGTCATGCTCGTTCGCTTTCGTCAGAAGTTTCGTCGATGTCGATGTCAGTCGGCGGGTAGGAATGTGTACTTCACGTCGCCCATCTTCACGAGCATGGCGGCCACCCAACCGCCGAGGGCCCCGAAGTGGTCGTCGAGCAACGAGCTGGCCCCGTCGGCCAACGATTCCTCGGACAGTTCGTACAGACCCTCGTAGGTGACCTCCACCGCGTGTTCGACGAGTTCCTCGTCGTCCAGATGAGTGGTCTCGAGGGTGAGACCCGCGCGCTCGAGTCGCCCATCTCCGATGAGGGGGCTGAGTGGTGGGAGAAATGACCGCACCAGTTCGAGGTCCGGTTGATCCTTGATGCGTTGGATGCGCAACACCACTTCCATCTCGATCGATGGTTGCTGGTCGAGTTTCTCGTCGACGTACCAACGTCGGTACGCGGTCTGGCTCCACGACGGCCAGTCGAAGGTGACGTGGGCGACCACGCGAGGCGGGAGTCCCTCACCCGGAAGCCCGTAGCTGGTTTCCCAGGTGATGTCGCCCAACATCACGTCGACCTGGAAGTGCTCTTCGAACGCTTGACGCTCGAGAAAGGCGCGTTCGAAAGCGTCGCGAAGCGCGCTGATGACGTCGGTGAACACGTGGTCGATCATCGAGACCGACGCTACTTGCTGGTTCGCGCGGGAATTCCCTCAGGCACGGACGTAGATCCAGTCGGTGCCGCCGAATCCGTTCAGCATCACCAGTCGATTCCGTGGTCCCTTGGTGTCGGCGTCACCGGATTCGTATCCGGCGTCGCCGTTCCACATCATCACGTCCTGTCCGTCGGTGGTGCGGCCGGGACGGGTGACGTACGCGGGGGGATTCGAACGCCCGCGACGGATGGTGTGGTGGTCGCCCGCTTCGTGCAGTTCGTGAAGAGTGACGATGGTGGGCGGAGCCATCGGTAGCTCGGCGGCCAGTGCCCGATCGGGAGCCATCCAGCGGTAGTCGACGATCTCGTGGTTGTCGATGGTGATGTCGCCGTCGTCGTGGGCGGCCACGAAGAACCAGGTCGTGAAGCGGGCCGGCGCCGACATCGGGGGCGTCCAGTGACTCCACGGAGCCAGGGTCGCGCGGTCGACCCGGGCCGAGACCTCCTCGTGGGCCTCCCGGATGGCGGCCGACATGGCCCGCGAATAGTCGTCGGGGCCCTCGTCGGCGTCGTCCACGCGTCCGCCGGGGAACACCCACATGCCGGCGAAGGCGCCCACGTCGCTGCGGCGCAACAACAACACCTCCAAACCACAGGGTGATCGTTCGGCGAGTCGCGTGAGGATGACCGTGGCGGCCGGGCGACTCTTGCGGGCCTTCTGCGCGGCCTCGTCGCTCTCAGCATTCGCCATGCACCAACACTAGGCACGGTCGGAACGTCTGCGAGAATGCTCCGGTGACCGAATCGAACAGTCCTCTCGTCCTACTCGACGTGGCCGATGGTGTGGCCACCATCACCTTGAACAATCCCGCCGAGCGCAACACGCTCACCGCCCCCTTGGTGGCCGAGATCGTGGCGGTCATGGATCGGGTGGAATCCGACTCGGCGATCGGTGCCATCGTGGTCACCGGTGCCGCGCCGGCCTTTTGCGCGGGGGCGAACCTGGGCAACCTGCAAACCAGCACCGCCGAGAGTCTGGGCAACATTTACGAGGGATTCCTGCGCATCGCGCGCAGCGAACTACCCACCATCGCGGCGGTGAACGGAGCCGCGGTCGGTGCGGGAATGAACCTCGCCCTCGGCTGCGACGTGCGCGTCGCGGCGCGACGGGCCCGCTTCGACACCCGATTCCTGCAGATCGGCATTCATCCCGGTGGTGGACACACCTGGATGTTGCGACGCATCGCCGGACCGCAGACGACCATGGCCACCGTGATCTTCGGTGAGATCGTCGATGGATCCGAAGCCGAACGCCTCGGCATCGTTCACCGATGCGTGGAAGACGACCAGTTGATGAGCGTCGCTCACGCCATGGCGGCGCGGGCGGCCGCCGCGCCACGCGCGTTGGTCATCGAGACGAAGAAGACCATCAAGGCCATGGCTGACGTGAGCGAGCATCCCGACGCCGTGGCCCGCGAACTGACACCACAGTTGTGGAGCACCCGGCAACCGTTCTTCGAGGAGCGCATCAAGGCCCTGCAGTCGCAGATCTCGTCGAAGAAGTCCTGATCGGAAACCCACTTCCGTACCGGTGAACCGCCCTTGCAATTCCGCGAAAGTGTTGTACCTTTCGCTCAGGGGGAGTTCAACGGAACCAGAGGAGGGACCGATGAGCAAGCGCCATCGAAGCCAGGAAGCGGTACCGCTACCGAGAGCCGAGTTGCGGGCCCACGCCCACGGCGAACGTCACCGGGTGAAGAGTGAGTTGCACGAACTCGCCGACCTGGTGAGTCACGGACTCGAGCCCGACGATGCCGACGAGCCCGGCACCGAGTGGAAACCCGCGCATCATCATGACGCGGAACGAGCCGTCAAGAAACTCGACCATGGTCGCAAACTGCGGCATTGGAAGGTCAAGGAGTGGAAGCGTCGTACCGTGGTGCGTCGACAAAAGGCCGCCGCCTACCGCAACTGGGCCCAGTCGGCCTGATCACAACCACGCGGCCGCGAGTTCGTCGCGGCGCGCGGTCCATTCCTCGGAGGTGAAGCCGTAGCGCACGTGGTCCTCCCACGTGCCGTTGATCTCGAGGAAGCGCTCGGCGGTGCCCTCGTTGCGTAGCCCCAACTTGGCCACCACCCGGTGCGAGTTCGCGTTGCGGGGCACGATGCAGATCTCGAGTCGATGCAAGCCCAATTCCTCGAACGCGTATCGACTCAACACGACGACGGCCTCCGACGTGTAGGAATGTCCGGCTCGTGCTTGGTCGATCCAGTAACCGACGGAGCCGCCCATCATCGCCCCGCGCACGACGTTGTTGAGATTGACCTCTCCGGCGAAGGCGTTGTCGACGAACATGCCGAAGGCATAGGCGGTGCCGGACTGACGCTCGCGATCGCGCAACGCGCAACGGGCCGAGAAAGCCTCGCGATCGGTGCTGGGGTCGGGGGAGTTCGCGGGTCGGGATGGCTCCCAGACGGTGAGCCATTCGTGGTTCCGTCGACGCACCTCGGACCAGCCGGAGAAGTCCGGTGGAACCAGGGGACGCAACACGACGCGCCGCCCGTACAAGCGGACGGCGGCGGTGCGCGCGGGATGGACGTCGTGGTGGCTCATCGTGCTGACTCCTCGAGCAGTTCAGCACAAATCCCGTCCATGATGTTGCGCGACGACACGATGATCTCGTCGGCGTCCCACCGTCGGAGCAGTCCGACGAGCACGCACAAGCCACCGACGATGACGTCGGCGCGCTCGCGCGGCAAACCCGGGTTGTGCACGCGGTCGTTCAAGGGCTCGGTGGCCAGCGTGCGAAAGACGTCCTCGACGGCGTTTCGTTCGAACCGGAATCCGTGGACCCGTGAGGCGTCGAAGGTCGCCAGTCCGATCTCGACGGCCGCGGACGTGACGATGGTTCCGGCGACTCCGATCAGTTGACGCGCGCCCGCCATGGCCGGGATCGAGCGGATCATGTCGTCGAACATGTCCTGCACGTCGCCGATGGCGTTCAACAATTCCTCGGGACGGGGCGGATCGTGTTCGAGGTGTCGCTCGGTCAGGCGCACGGCGCCGACGTCGATGCTGTGCGTGTGGCGAAGTTCGACGTCACCGTACGCGAACTCCGTCGAACCTCCGCCGATGTCGATCACGACGTGGCCCATGGGGTCGGGGGTGAGGCCCGTGATCGCACCGCGATACGCGAGACGCGCCTCGTCGTGCCCACTGATCAGTTCGGGTCGACGACCGAGGACGCTGGTCACGCGGTCGAAGAACTCGTCGCGATTCGCCGCGTCGCGACAAGCACTCGACGCCGAGACGCGCATCGGAACCGGGGTCGACGCACCGAACCCGGAAAGGATCGTCGCGTACCGATCGAGACAGGCCACCGTCCGATCAATGGCGTCCGGCGCGAGCGATCCGGACCGATCGACCCCGGAGCCGAGTCGCGTCACCTCGACGATCCGATGCAATGTCGAACCGTCGTCGCCCACCACCAACAGGTTGGTGGAGTTGGTGCCGATGTCGATGGCGGCCACGGGCACGATCAATCAACCCCTTCGGCTATCGCGAGTCGACGTTCGACCCACCGACCCACCGGATCGTCACCACCGGCGAGGTGCCAGGCGTAATGCGCGTGCAGACACTTCACGCCCACCCGGGTGCCGGCCACGCCCCCCGACGGACGGGGCCCCACGTGGTCGTCGGCGATGTCGGCGTCGCGTTCCGATGCGTAGCGGTGGTGGGCGGCGGCCAGTTCGGCGGCATCGACTTCGGCCTCGGCTCGATCGACCCCGCCGTCGGCCTCGAGACGACTGACGAGGACGGTGATCGTCGGGTCGCAGAGCCAGAACAAGGTGGGCATGGGGGTGCCATCGTCCATGAACGGAGCGTTGCGCAACACGACGGGATCTCCCTCGGGCGAACGCACCACCACTTCGAACCAACCGTTCGGACGACGACCCAAGAGGCGGGTGACCGCGTCGACGTCGACCGTGGCGGGCGCCGGTCGCGAATTCATGAACGACGACGCTTCACGAGGATCGATGCAACGATCGATTCGAAAATCCGCTCAGGCCTTCTTGCGACGGCGCGAGACGATCCTCTTGAGGAACAGTCCGAGCGCGGCCAATCCGGCCAGCAACGGGAGAATCCGCTTCATCATCGCGCCTCCGGCGACGTCTTGCAGGTTCAGCGGTTCGGCTGCGGGACCCTCGATCTTGCGCACCTTGGGGAGTTCGCCCGAGGTGTCGGTCGCACTCGGAGCCGGCGCGGAGGTGTCGGTCGCGGGTGCGGTGGCGCCTTCGGTGTCGATCAAGGTGTTGAGATTGTCGGCGAACTGGGCGATGAGTTTCTCGCTGATGTCGGCCATTGCACCTCGACCGAACTGGGCCACCTTGCCGGTGATCGCCAGATCGGTGACCACGTTGCACTCGGTGGAAGTGTCCGACAGTGCGGTCAACTGAGCCGTGATGGTGGCCGACGCATTGCCCTTTCCGCCCGTGTCACGCCCCGACGCCTTCAACGTGGCCTTGAAGTTGGTGTCGTCACGCTCGGCGAACTGAGCTTCGCCCTTGAATTGGGCCACGATCGGTCCGACCTTGATCTTCACCACTCCCTTGTAGACGTCGCCGTCGACTTCTTGCAGTTGAGCTCCGGGCAGACACGGCGCGATGCGCTCGAGGTCGGTGAGGATCTTCCAGGTCTCGGCGATCGATTGATTGACGGTGATCGAATGATTCAGGTCCATGGGGCGAGGTCCTCCTGCGTGTCGATGTCAGCCGCGGAACCATCGCAGGCTACTTCGCGAACGAGTTCGGGGCGCAGGCGCATGAGTTCCCGTGCACCGATGTCGCCGGTCGTTGGTAACAGGGGCCACACGTCGGCCTCGAGTCGGACCGGATTGCCTCGCGTGCCGTCGTAGGTGGCCACCGCGATCGGTGACTCGGCGCGGGCCACGTCACGCCAGGCGGTGGCGGTGACGAATGGTTGGTCACCGAGTCCGATGACGGCCACGTGCGAGCCGAGTTCGGCGACCGCCCGCAAACCGACGTCGATGGATGTCGCTTGGCCTCGTGCCCAGTCCGGGTTGTGGCGCACGACGATGGTCGGGTCGTCGAGATACGAGGGCGGAATCGCGACGGCGCCGGTGACCACCACGATGGAACTGAACCCCGCGGCGCGTACCGCGGCCAGCGAGGCCTCGAGGACGCTTCGGTCGCCCAGAGGGGCCAGGAGTTTGTGGGTCGTACCGATGAAGCGGGACCCTGCCCCAGCGGCGAGAAGCACGGCCACGCCCGGCAGGGACGGTGTCGGCGGCGACGTCATACGTTCATCTTGCCCCGTGACCTGCGGTTTTTCGGGGTCCGAGGCGGGAGACACCGGCTCCGACTGGAATTGTGTCGGTCCGGCGACAAATGTGACGGTTGTGTTGCGAAATGGCCCTCTCTATCGTGTCGGGATGCCCAAAACCGATCGTCGACCCCCGAGGGGCGCACGCCGTCCCCGCGGGACCCGGGTTGTCGGTTCGGGTCGGGCCATGGCCGTCGCCCTGGTCGTGGCCGTCGCCCTGGTCGTGGCCCCCGCGTGGGGAGGTGTGCCAACGGTGTCGGCCGCGCCAGTGACGGTGGCGCCGGCGGCGGTGCGACTGAGCGACCCCATCGCCGACGTCGCCACTCGCGCGTTGTCCCTGCTGCGCCGCGACATCGCCGGGGGTGACGCGTTGTCCGCGGAATACGTCGCGGCGCGGGCCGAACTGGCCGCGGCGGTGGGCGCGCGACTGTGGACGCCGGGGGAGCAGTTCGAACTGGCATGGAGTCGGGCCGATCGTGAACACCAAGTGGCGGTGTTGGGGGCCCTCACCCAATTGGGGGTCCCGTACAAGCGCAACGCCTCGCTGCCCGGAGTCGGGTTCGATTGTTCCGGGCTGACCACTTTCGCGTGGTCGATGGCCGGCTTCCAGTTGCCGCGCAATTCCACCGCGCAGATCCGAGCCGCCGAACCGCGCACGTTCGACACGGCCCAAGCCGGGGATCTGGTTCGCTATCCCGGCCACGTGATGATGTGGCTCGGAGTGGGGAAAGCGATCATCCACTCGCCTCGGTCGGGTCGCGTCGTTGAGATCAAGTTCATGGCGAACTACTCCATGAAGCGCAGCAAGGTCGGAGATCCGACGGAGTGACATGTCGGAGATCCGACGGAGTGACATGTCGGAGATCCGACGCAGACATGTCGGAGATCCGACGGAGTGACGTGTCGGGCTTCCGACGCAGACGTGTCGGGGTTCCGATGCAGACGTGTCGGGGTTCCGATGCAGACGGGATGATCAGGCCGGCGGTTGGAAGCGCGCCGGATCGACGGTGTCCTCGACCCA
>Ga0129336_10001545_pt1 | contig 13971 bp, 14 predicted proteins | sample CPB6_02_DNA_FD_96878 | JGI IMG/M metagenome (GOLD analysis project Ga0129336, IMG submission 96878) | Freshwater to marine salinity gradient microbial communities from Chesapeake Bay, USA - CPBay_Sum_0.6_0.2_DNA | ecosystem: Environmental > Aquatic > Marine > Coastal | place: USA: Chesapeake...
CCTTGCTTGTCAGGAATCTCGTCATGGGCGCCGGCGAACATCACGCGCATGTAGTCGCGAGCGCTCTTTGCAGTCAGTGGGGTCTGACGTAGCTGCTCGGTGATTCGAGCGAACTCATCGGCGGGAAAGACATAGAGGCATCGCTCTTGACCTTTGGTAATGACGAGCCCTGGAGCGAGGGGATCTCGGAACTTGGCGGGGAGAATCAATCGACCCTTCTCGTCGAGTCGTGGTTCGTGAGTCCCCAAAAACACTGTTTTTCCCCTTATTTCTGCACTTCGTGAGCAAGACCCCCGTCTCGCTCAATTCCCCACTTTACTCCCTTTCCCTCCCTTTTCAACCACCCTCCGCCACTTATATCCCCCACTCCCCCCACCTCTCCCCACTCGCTTCATCGCGATTGATGGCTCTGGCTCGGCCCCGCTCAATACGGCCGCCGCTCGATTACGGACCTGTTGACTAGGCTCCTGCGCCTATGTCCTCCCAAGGCACCGAGCTCTCCGACCTCCCTAACGGCACCCCTCTCATCACGGCGAAGGGGCTGATCAAGCGCTACGGGCAGTTCGAGGCGGTTTCGGGAATCGACTTCGAGGTCCGCAAAGGAGAGTCGTTCGGGTTCCTTGGTCCCAATGGAGCGGGCAAATCGAGCACGATGCGGATCATCGCCGCCACCTCACAGCGCTCCGCAGGCGAGATCACGATCCTCGGCAAGGACCCGGATCTCCATGGCCCTGAGATTCGCGCCCACCTTGGTGTCGTTCCACAGACCGACAATCTCGATACCCAAATCACCGTCGAGGAGAACCTCTACATCTATGGGCGCTACTTCGGTCTCTCTCGCCCATTCATTCGCAGGAAGATCGAAGAGCTTCTTGAGTTCGCTCAGTTAGAGGAGAAGCGCAACACCAAAGTAGAGGCGCTAAGCGGTGGCATGAAACGGCGACTGACGATTGCAAGGTCGCTTGTGAGCGAACCAGAGATCCTGATGCTCGACGAACCGACAACAGGACTCGATCCACAAGCACGTCACATCCTCTGGGATCGACTCTTCCGACTCAAAGAACTTGGCGTCACACTCTTGATCACGACGCACTACATGGATGAAGCAGAGCAGCTCTGCGATCGACTCATCGTCATGGACAAAGGCAAGATCATGGCTGAGGCTTCGCCACAAGAGCTGATTCGGATCTACTCCACCAAAGAGGTGCTGGAAGTGAGATTCGGCTCCGAGCGAAATCAAGCTCTCTCAGAAGAGTTGACCACGCTCTGCGAAAGAATCGAGGTCTTGCCGGATCGCATCTTGATGTACGGCGAAGACGGGGAAGGAATCTTGGAACAGGTATACAAGAAGGGCCTTCATCCGATGACATCGCTGGTCCGTCGCTCCTCGCTCGAAGATGTCTTCTTGCGCTTGACCGGGCGAACCCTCGTCGATTGATGGTGCAAGCATGACTTCGATAGGAAAAGAGAAAGAACGAATCGGCTCGCTTCGCCTCGTCAACATCAAACGGATCTCGCGCCAGGGCGCTTTCTCGGTGACCGAAGCGCGCATCCGGAATATGTGGAAGTTCTTCTGGGTGATCGCATTCGAAGCGCTCGCCAATCCCATGCTCTATCTCGTCTCGGTGGGAATTGGCATCGGAGCGCTTGTGGATCAGAACCTCGGATCAGAAGGCATCGGTGGCGTCCCTTACCTCACCTTCATCGCACCGGCACTCCTTGCCACCACGGCGATCGGTGGCGCAATGGACGAAGTGGTCTTCCCATCACTGGATGGTTTCAAGTGGCAGAAGACCTACTTTGCAATGAATTCGACGCCGCTCTCACCGCGCCAGATCGCAACGGGCGTCTTCCTCGCGGCGATCGTTCGAACTATCTTCGCAGTCACGTGTTACTGGATCTTGCTCTATCTCTTCGGTGCACTCGATTCACCGACATCGTGGCTTGCGATACCGGTTGCGATCCTTGCCGGAGCTGGGTTCGGAGCGCTGATGCTCGGCTTCGTCTCGTACGTCGACAATGAGGATCTCTTCCTCACAGTGATCAACCGACTCGTGATCATGCCTATGTTCCTCTTCTCCGGAACCTTCTATCCACTCTCGACGATGCCACTCTTCCTGCAACCCATTGGATGGATTTCGCCACTCTGGCACGCGACCGAACTCGGCCGCTTCCTCACCTACGGCTACGAATTGGCCACGCCCCTCCTCTTTGTGCATGTCTCGGTCATGGTGGCGTTGCTTGTCGGAGGTCTTGCCTGGGCCTTCAAGAACTTCGAACGGCGGTTGGCAAAGTGATCATCGATTCTGCCGTCGCCATCGCGCAGCGCCGGGTGGGCAAGCGCGGAGAGCAATATTTCGCGGGTCGTACCAATGCCGTCATCGAACGAAGCATCATCGCCTTCAAATCATCGACCTGGATCGTCGTGCTGACGGGCTTTGTCGAACCTGTCCTCTTCCTCTTCGCCTTCGGATACGGGATCGGTGAATTGATCGGCACGGTAGCTCCCGGACAAGGTCCAGAAGTCACCTATGCGATGTATATCGCTCCCGGATTGTTGGCAACGAGTGCGATGAACGGTGCCATTTATGACTCGACGTGGAATGTCTTCTTCAAGATCAAACATGGTCGCCTCTATCAATCGATGCTCGCAACCTCGCTTGGCACCCTTGATGTCGCCCTCGGTGAGATCATCTGGGCGCTCTTTCGTGGCTTGATCTACTCACTTGGCTTCATGGCGATCGTGACCCCACTTGGGCTAGTCACGAGTTGGTGGGCGATCGCTGCTATCCCGGCTGCCGTCATCATCGCCTTCGCATTCTCCGCAATAGGAATGGCGATCACTTCGTACATGAAGACCTACCAGCAGATGGACCTGATCAATGTCGTGCTCTTACCGATGTTCCTCTTCTCTGGTTCTTTCTATCCCATCACCGTATTTCCGGAGTGGATCCAAGCCGTGATCCAAGCCTTGCCGCTCTGGCATGCAATCGAGTTGGTTCGAGGACTGATGCTCGGAAACATCACAGCAGGTCTGTTGACCCACGTTCTCTATTTCCTCGTGATGATCTTGATTGGAACGACGGTGACGACGAGACGTCTGACCGCTCTTTTTATGAAGTGATTACTCGCTATCTTGCTGGCGTCGATCCCAACGCTCTTCTAGCGTGGCGCTCCACTTCGGCTTCTGCTTAGGCTGCTTCTCTTTCACGGCTACTTCGCTCTTGCCAGAGAGATTAGAGATGACGAGAACGAGCCCGACCAGAGCAAGGACAAAGCCGACGATTCCAACCGGGACCGTTTGAGAGATCAATCCGGCAAGGAGTGTGGCGATTCCCGTGAAGAAGAGTGCGATACCCGCGAACATCCGATTCTTCTTCGGTGTGCGGACCTTGCCAGAGAGGGTGGAGACCAACTTCGGGTCATCGACTGCGAGCGCAGCCTCCATCTCGGCCAATAGGCGCTTCTCTTCATCGGAAAGAGGCATAGCGCCAGAGTAGTCCCTATTTCGAGGGGGCGTCATGTCGGTTTCTTCGCTCTAGGTTCAGAATCCCCTGAGTCTTCTTCGGGTTCAACCAGTCGCGCCGGACGGACCGAGCCTTTACCGAAGCGAGCGAGGGCTCGGTCGACGGCTGAGAGAGCCTCGCGCCATCCTCTCGCTCTCGCCCCTAACTCCCATTGCTCTGGTGCCGACTCGGCTGGCATCAAACCTTCGAGCGAAATGCCGATCAATCTGATCCGAACGCCGGAGAGTCGCAGCGCAAGGAAGAGGCCTTTCGCAACTGCGAAAGTCTCGACGATCCCATCAACAGGATTTGCGATGCTCTTCGAGCGTGTGATCGTTTTGAAATCTGCGAACCTAACCTTGATTGAAATGGTGCTCGCTCTAAGTCCTGCGCGCCGCAATCGATAAGTCGCTCTCTCGGTCAAGCGCATCAACTCGGTGAGGATCTCCTCTGTCTCCTCTAAGTCATATGCGAACGTCTCTGCAGCCGAGATGCTCTTCTCTGACTCATCACTGACCACTTCACGAAAGTCTCGTCCCCAAGCCAGTTCATAGATAGCGCTCCCTGACGCTTCACCGAGTGCTCGCTGCAGGGTTCCCAAAGGTGTCTTGGCGATATCGGCGACGGTACGAAGGCCAAGATTGAGTAAGACTTCGTTTGTCTTCGGTCCTACACCCCAGATGTCCCCGACCGGCAACGGATGGAGGAACTCCAAGACCGCATCTCCATCCACTTCAAGCATTCCATTGGGCTTACATTTTCCAGATGCCAGTTTTGCGATGAACTTCGTCGTCGCGATACCCACAGAACAAGTGATTCCCTCTTCACTTTCGACTTCATGTCGGATGCGAGCTGCAATCTCCTTGCCAGTGCCAAAGAGGCGTTGTGATCCAGTGACATCAAGGAATGCTTCGTCGAGTGAGAGTGGTTCGACTTTAGGAGTGAAGCGATGGAAGATCTCCATGATGGAATCCGAGACCTCGCTGTAGCGTCCATGGTCGGGCGGTAAGAAGACCGCGCTAGGCGCCATTCGTTGTGCTTTTGCCACCGGCATCGCAGCACGGATACCGAACTTACGCGCCGGGTAATTAGCGGAGAGGACGACGCCACGTGCTCCAGCGCCGACGACAAGTGGCCTACCTCTGTATTGCGGGTGATCGAGTTCTGCCACGGATGCAAAGAAGGCATCCATATCGACATGGAGGATTACTGGCCTCTCACTCACAGACCGCAACGCTACGCCACCTTTCATACGAGAGTGCGAGGTCCCAGGCCTTGATGGCACGTAGCGAAATTCCCCGTGCGCCAGTCCTTCTCGTCACCGCTCTGACCAAGAGGAGCGAACTCGAATAGAGCAATTCCGCTGCCTCTGATTGCACATCTTCGAAGAATGTGATGTCACTACAGCCATGACCATCACTGAGCGTCAAGAAGATCACGCGCTTACCGGATCGGATCGGTGGGGTCTGTAGCGCGACCTTCACACCAGCTACCAGTACCTCGGAATTCGAGCGTAGCGATAGCAATTCTGATGATCTCACCGCGCCGATATGGTTGAGGAAATCTGCATAGAACTCGATAAGGTGATGTGAGACATCCATCCCAAGGTGATCAAGTTCTAACCTAACTTTCTCGCTCTTAGTCAATCGCGGTAACCCACTCTCAGTGAATTCAGCTTTGAAACCAAGGGTGAACTGACCAGCGCTAGGTCTCTGCTCACTACCGCGTGCGAGACGATGGATATCACCAAGGTGAAGTAGAAGGTCGCGGCGATTGGCTTGCTCGCCATAGATACTGGTGAACCCACCCAGGAGAATCAATGCCTCTGTGATCGGTTGACTCGCGCCAGAGCGATAGACGAAATCGGTCAAATCACCATAAGGGCGATTGGCGATGATGCTCGCGATCTCCTCTTCGCTGATTCCTTGAACTTCGCTCAATGCTAAAGAGATCGCATACTTCTCTTCACTCTTCTCACTTCGACTATCTGACCTGCTATCTGACCTGCTACCGACCCTAAGGACGCGATACTGCGCATCAGAGCGATTGACATCGAGCCCTTCGATCGCAATCCCCCACTGTCGCACTTCATCCAGGATCAATCGCTTCGGATACATCCCTGGGTCATGAGTCAACAGACCTGCGAAGAAGTGCGCTGGGTGATGCGCCTTGAGCCATGCGGATTGATAGGTCGGAAGAGCGAAGGCAGTGGCATGTGCCTTGCAGAAACCGAACGAGGCGAAAGCGCGCAACACTTCCCATATCTCATCGATGACCTTCCGCGGATATCCGCGAGCGAGAGCAGTGGGATAGAACCAATCACAGACTCGTTGTTGACCCTCAGGGCTACCGAGTTCCCTTCGCTTCTCATCGCCTTCTGCCAATGATGCGCCGGTCATCGTCGCGATGATGCGGATCACCTGTTCGTGGAAGACCACTACCCCTTCGGTCTCAGAGAGGATCGGTTCGAGATCGGGATGGATCATCTTCGACGGAGCGTGACCATGTCGAGCATTGAGGAAGGGGGAGATCATGTCGCTCTTGACCGGCCCAGGGCGAAAGAGCGAGATGTCGATGATCAGGTCATTGAATGATGATGGAGCGAACTTGCCGACCAATTCACGTTGTCCGGGACTCTCGATCTGGAAGAGGCCGAGTGTCTTCGTGGATTGGATCAAATCGAAGGTCTTTGCATCGTCAAGTGGGATCCGATCCAGATCGATCTCATCCTCATCCACTCGTTTGATCTCACTGATGGTGTAAGCGAGCGCCGATTGCATCCTCACTCCCAGGATGTCTAACTTCAACAACCCGATCTCCTCGACATCATCCTTGTCGAATTGGATCATCGGATAACCACTGGCATTGATCTCCAGTGGCGCTCTGGTCCTGAAGGCCTTGTCGGATAACGCTATTGCGCAAGGGTGCATCGCAAGATTACGTGGCAATGAGTCCAACCGCTCTGCCAGACCGATCGCCATAGCAAGGAGCGAGGAGTTCGAACGCGAATGTTCGAGCGATCGCAACTCCGGCAACCTTGCCATCACTTCAGAGATCCTTCCAGCGCGGATATGTGGCATCGACTTCGCCAATATCTCGATCTCAGCAGGTGATATGGCAAGTGCCATCCCGACATCTCGGACCGCTTGTCTCGCTCGATAACGTTCCACCATCGCAACGGTTGCGACCTGATCGCCATACCTCTCGTGGACCAAGTCATAGATCTCGAGTCTTCGCGCCGACTCCACATCGATATCGATATCCGGCAACTCTCGTCGCAGCGGTGAACAGAATCGCTCCATGATCAGACCATGTGCCAGTGGATCGATCGCACTGATGCCAAGAAGGTGGCAGGTCAAGGAACCAGCACCACTGCCTCGCGCCGCGACGCGAATCCCTAAGTTACGACTCGCTTCGGTGATATCGGCGACAGTAAGGAAGTAGGACTCAAAGCCGAGGATCCGGATGACATCGAGCTCCTCTCGCATCCGCTGCAATGCACTCTCATATCTCGATGATGGAAGGTCGCCATAGCGTCGATTGAGTCCTGCGAGATTTCGCTCCTGGAAGATCTGGATCATCTCTCGCTCGTCTCGAGCCCCGACCATCTCCGGCTCTGGTAAGTGGATCTCTCCGATACCGATATCGCGCTCCGGCGAGAGCATCGCGCGCTCTGCTAAGGCTTTCGTGTCACGAAGCAATCTCTCACTACTGCGCTCACCTGCCGCACGAGCGACATCTCGGATCACCTCACCCATCTCAGCGGTGGACTTGAAGAATGCCTCGGCATTCATCCGCTTGACGTTCTTCTCATGCAAGGGCGAGAGATGGCGTGCAGCATCAAGGACATCAGCGATCGGCGCATCCTCGCGAGCGAGCATCCTGATTTCATTACTCACAACCGCCATCAAACCTTCCTCTCGTGCGAAGACAAGCGCTCGAGCAGCAAAAGCAGTCGATCGAGGGCCAACCGGGGCAAGATGTGAAACGCATTCGACTACCTGTTCAGCGAAGAACGGTTCGAGTGATCGATGGTGGTTGAGAGCAAGTTCGCGTCGCCGATTCCAAATGCTCTCTTGCAAGAAGGAATCAGGTCCATGGAGGAGTATCAACTCCTTGGTGAGTTCGCTCTTCTCACTCAGAACCTCTTGAGTAAGGATCGGCTTTCGTCTTTCCTTACTACTAGAAATACTGTTGGAAATACTGCTGGAAGCACTCCTGGAAGTATTGAGATAGGTAAGGAGTTGGACTAAAGCAGGATAGCCACTGCCAGAGCGAGCAAGGAGAGTGATGCGATTCCTATCGCTCAAGAATCTTATTGAGATGCCGATGATCGGGGTGATGCCAGATTCACGTGCCGCTTTGGCGAATCGGATCGTGCCAGCAAGGGTGTCGCGATCAGTCAGAGCGAGCGCTGGCATCCCATAGTGCGCTGCTGTAGTGATCAGATCCTGCGGTGACGCGGTACCGAACTTGAATGAATATCCACTGACAGCACGAAGGTGGACGAATGGCTCATGAGACATCGCTCTGGTATTCGGATCTCGGATCTGACTTTGAGCGCGATGTAGGACGAATGCGCCAAAGGAAACCCTCTGCCATCTGTTGATCGGTGAGATCGGCGTTATCGATCCGCTCGATCTCGAATGTCGTCATCGCACCGAGCGGTGCCGCCTCCACGCGCCAGAGCGCACGCGCACCATCATCGGGGCGATAGTTCCCATCACTAGCGCGATTCCACCAGCCACCAGCTTCGCGCCATCGAGAGAGGACGGCATAGACCCGGTAACGGCGATTTCGATAGGTGAATTCGATCGGCTCGCCATCAAAGAGCGCGATCTCAGAACGAGGTATCTCTGGCATAAGTAGGCTCAATCCGAACTTGAGGGTTTTAGAACATTTGTTCTAACCATAGAGGCGAGGCCTGACACCGTCAAACGGCCTTGCGACACGCGGCCCATTGAGCGTGATTTCGTTGAAATTTCAACTAAATCGTCCTAGCCTTTCTCCCAGCACGTAAGTCATCGGACTTACTCACTCGACAGACCAAAGGAAAACACCAAAAGAAAAGGGAGCTTCATGGATATCGTCCTACTCGTCGGCCGCGTGCTCTTCGCGCTGCTCTTCATCAACTCAGGTCTCGCCCACTTCACGCAGCGGGATGCGATGTCCGGCTACGCACAATTCAAGAAGGTGCCGGCCGCGAAGTTGATGGTCCTACTCACCGGATTCATGATTCTGCTTGGCGGTCTCTTCGTCGCACTTGGCATCTACGCCGATCTCGGTGCCCTTCTCCTCGCGATCTTCCTCGTACCGACCGCTTTCATGATGCATAACTTCTGGACCATCCAAGATGCACAAGCCAAGCAGGGCGAGATGATCAACTTCTTCAAGAACCTCGCACTCGCTGGTGCCGCGCTCGTCATCTTCGTTCTCGTCGCAACTGGCGCTGACTTCGGTCCTTCCGTGACCGTCGATCACTTCTTCGACATGTAACTCACGCTTCATACCGAAAACCCCGATGGTAGAGATCCATCGGGGTTTTCTTATGGGATAGTGCAGGCGTGGAATTGATCCTTGCGATCCTGGCAGGCGGAGTGATCGGTCTCGTCCTTGGCTTCGTAGGAGCAGGCGGTGCGATGCTCGCAGTTCCTATCTTGATCTACATCTTCGGCTTCACTCCGCTGCAAGCAACCACGGCCGCACTCGTCGTCGTCGGTAGCGCCGCTCTCTCTGGCGCACTCCCCAAGTTCTCTCGGGGCGAGGTTCTGATCCGAGAAGCCCTCACCATCTCTGCTTTGAGCGTCACCACCAATGTCACCTTTGCACTTCTCGCGCCACGCTTTCCCTCGAGGGCGATCACTTCTGGTCTGGCCCTCGTTCTGATCATCGCTGCCTGGTCGATGTTGCAACAGCCGCTCAAGCCTGGGGCTGAGCGCAGGATGCCAATCTCCGTACTACTCCTTCTCTCCTTGGGAATAGGCGTGATTACTGGTCTCTTCGGAATCGGTGGCGGATTCGTAGCGATTCCGATCTTGGTCCTCTTCTTCAATACCCCGCCAGCGAAGGCTGCGGGGACATCGCTCTTCATCATCTTCCTCAATTCGAGTATCGCCTTCATCGTGCGGAATGGAAGTTGGAGTGAGGTCGACTGGAAATTGCCGTTGATCATGGCTGGTGTGGCGATCATCGTTTCTCAGATCGGCTCCCGTCACAGTTCACGGGTTTCGCAAGCGATTCTCAAACGCTCCTTCGCTGCGCTCCTCTTTATGATTGCCATCTTCACCTTCTTTGAGACCTGGTTCATAACAAACTAGTTTGCGCAGTAGATGGAGTGAGTCTGAGATGGACGAGATACTGAATCGCCCCGCGGTCAGGCGAGTGCGCGCTGCCATCGAAGCGAATGCCTTGCCTGGTGAGATCAAGATCCTGAGTGAGAGCGCCAAGACTGCGATTGATGCGGCAAAGGGTCTTGGTATCGAGGTCGGTCAGATCGCATCCTCACTCGTCTTCAAACTTCCTGATGGCTCCCCGCTTCTTGTCATCACCTCAGGGCGCCACCGAGTCGACACCGACTTGGTGGCAAAGCAACTTGGCATCAGCGCGCTCGCTCGAGCGGATGCAGATTGGGTCAAGAGCGTCAGTGGATTCTCTGTAGGAGGAGTGGCTCCCATCGGATGGGAGAGTGAGGATCTTGCGGTGCGGACGACAGTGATCATCGACCAAGCGCTTTCGGAATACGAAGTGATTTGGGCTGCTGCAGGACATCCTCATGCAGTCTTTCCAACATCATTCGATGAACTACGACGGATCACGGCTGCGCAAGCGCTCACTGTCGGCGATTAAGGGGAGGTGTCGAAGCGATCGCGATGAAACTTGAAACTCAGATCATCTCGCCACTCAAGTCAGCTTTAGATGCCAAGCGCTCGGTCGACGACATACTCCTTATCCATGGGATGGGGTCGGCTAGTACTGCATGGCAAAACTTGATTCCGGATTTGCGACGTCACTTTCGTGTCATCACCGTCGACTTACCTGGACATGGAAAGACGCCTTTCATCAAGGGCACACCTATGGATCCCATCTCACTCGCTGACATGGTCCGTGGCGCCGTTGATGGGATTTCGAGTGGCTATCACGTGGTTGGGAATTCTCTGGGTGGATGGGTTGCGCTTGAGCTTGCGGGTCATCATGGCGAGAAAGTTCGCTCGCTGACCGCCCTCGCGCCAGCAGGCATGTGGATCAATCCCTTTCAACGCCGCTATCCCGCAACCGCTTTGCTTCGAATGTTCGCCAAATCGACGCGACCACTCACTCCACTCTTCCTCCACTTCAAATGGGCGAGATCGCTCGGTTTCTCCACCGTCAGTCCTCGATGGCAAGACTTCTCTTATCGTCTATGCATGGATGCAGTTCGTGCCATGACTGACTCCGACGGCTACTACCCGGCATTCGACGGCATGTTGATGAAGCGTTTCGAAAGCGAGATCTCCTCCGAGATACCAGTGACGATCATCTTCGGAGACAGTGATAAAACCCTGCCAGCACAAAGTTGCCAAGAACGATCGCTCGCACCGGATCATGCGCGTTGGGTCACTCTCCCTGAGAGTGGCCATGCACCCATGTGGGATTGCGTGCCTGAAGTGATGGCCGAGATCCTGATGACAGCTCGCATAGTCACGGAGCGCTCCTCGTGAGAGAGGCGCGCGTCATCTTCTGGCGCATTAAAGGCCGGCACATTCCCTGGGCGATCATGCGGATGGGTTGGGATCGTCTACAACTTCGACGAAGGCGGGTCGACTTTTGGAAACTCCTCGGAACTGGAAGTGGTGAGACATTCACGGTTCGCGATGCCAATCCATATCGATGGGGCGTGATCATGGTGGGTACCGATCTACCGAGACTAAGTCATTGGGATCGTCGCGCGATTGCGCGCAAGGAGTTCTCGATCCGGCCGATCTCTGTCAACGGGCTTTGGGCTAAGCAAGATCCCTTCGAATCCATGGCGAAGATCGATGGCAGATCGTGGGACGGCAAGGTTGCTGCGATCACTCGGGCACGGATCAAGTGGCGTCACAACCGAAAGTTTTGGCGCTCTGTACCGCCGGTCAACCTTGCTCTCCACTCATCTCCCGGGTTAGAGAGCGCGATAGGAATCGGGGAGGCACCGATCGGACTCCAGGGAACCTTCTCTATCTGGGCATCACCCCAAGCGATACGAGACTTCGCCTATCGCTCTCCCGCACACCAAGGAGCGATCGAAGCGACGAAGCGGATCGGTTGGTATTCCGAAGAGATGTTTGCTCGCTTTGCCGTCGTCGAAGAGTCTGGCCACTGGTAGAAAGTTACTATTGGCACATGTCGATTCGACAATTCGTGCCACGTCGTCGAATCGGGCAGCAATTCACCATGACGGAAGCGTTGCCGGTATACGTAGTCTTCGCCATCGCTCTCCTCCTGCAAATCTCCTATCCACTCCTTGAGGGTGAAGCGCTTCGCCTTGTCACTCTTGCGGTGGTCTACTGGGGTGCTGCCGCGATGCTTCTCCATGCGTATTACTCCTACGGAGTGAAATTCGCTCTTCGTTTCCTTCTCATCACCTTCTTCTATTCGCTCATCATCGAGCAGATCGGTTATCGAACGGGATGGCCCTTTGGTGTCTATCAATACGATGCATCTCTCGCCTATCAAGTCTTTGAGATCCCACTTGTCGTTCCCTTTGCGTGGGTGATGATCTCCTACCCCATCATCATCGTGGCACGGCGAGTCGCACCTCGCTGGGTCTTCCTCTATGGCGGAATCGGTTTGATGGTGTGGGACTTCTTCCTCGATCCTCAGATGGTCAATGCAGGGCGTTGGAGTTGGCAGATCGATGGCGCAACCGTTCCATTCCAGCCGATGATCCCGCTCTCCAATGCTTTCGGTTGGCTACTGACTGGAATGGGATTGATGGCACTCTTGCACATCGCACTTCCACGTGAGCGCCGCAAACGTGGCCTCTCTACTGCGATCCCCGACTTCTTCCTGCTCTGGACTCTCTTTGGCGGTGTCATCGGGAACGTCTTCTTCTTCGGCTATCCCGCGATCGGGATCTCTGTCGGAATAGTCTTCACTCTCTATCTCATCCCCTATTTCATCTCGCAGCGACTTGGTCGAAGCGACTTCTAAGTGATCACGTAGACGACATCGTGGACTTTTCCATCTCAGAATTCGACCTTCAGGTAGCCATGGGGTTCGTCATCGTGGCGACCTCCCTTCTTGCTCTCTCGCTCACACTTATCAATGCGCTCACCATCTGGAGACCCCACCTCCCTCCTCGAAGATGGTTCGCCGACGTCTCATTGCTCATTCCAATGCGCAATGAGGAGCGAAACGTCTCTCCGTTGATCGAATCATTGAAGGGAACTCTTGCTGTCGAGATGGAACGTTTAACCTGGCAAGTGATCGCTCTCGATGATCAATCCTCTGATCACACGGGCGAACTGCTACGTATCGCACAAGAGTCAATGGCAGAACTCACTCTTCTCGAAGGAGAAGATCCTGTCTCAGGTTGGCTCGGTAAACCTGCCGCACAAGAGCGGCTCTTCCAAGCGTCGCAAGGTCGTTATCTCGTCTTCATCGATGCGGATGTAAGACTCGCACCCGGAGCCGTATCAGCAGCGATTGAACTCATGGAATCGAAGAAGTGGGATTGGATCTCTCCCTATCCGAGGCAAGTGGCAGAGACTTTCCTAGAGCGAGTCATTCAGCCACTCTTGCAATGGTCATGGTTCGCGTCGGTGCCACTTCGATTCGCCGCGAAGTTTCGAATCCCATCCATGGCGGTAGCGAATGGTCAATTCTTCATTGTGAGAAGGCAGGCACTTGCAACTATCGGTGGATTCGACTCTGTGAAGGGTGAAGTACTCGAAGATATAGAGCTTGCTAGGCGCCTCTGGCGCTCACAACTTGCCGGCTCCGTCATCGATGGTAGTTCGATCGCTCACTGCCGGATGTATGAGTCGAGCAAAGAATTGATCGATGGGTACAGTAAATCTCTCTGGCGAGCATTCGGATCACCTCTTGGTGCACTCGTCGCGCTCACTCTCATGATCGCCACATCGTGGTTTCCGCTGATTGCCGGAATCACCGGACAGGCATGGGGATGGTTTGCCTTCTTTGCGATATCGCTCTCACGTCTGATTGCAGCGCTACGTACTTCCTCCTTTTGGCAGAGCTTCCTCCTCCATCCACTCAGCGTCGCTCTCCTTGCCTACATGGTGATCCGATCCTTCCGAATGAAGCGAGCAGGAACACTCACCTGGCGTGATCGGGCGATCACCACATGATGAGTCATCAGAGAAAGGATTCGCGCTCCCTCAACATCGCAGTGATCGGTGCAGGAGTCGGTGGTTTGACCGTCGCGGCACGACTTGCTCGTCGAGGTCACTTAGTGACCATCTACGAGAAGAGCGATCGGGTCGGA
>Ga0129336_10001547_pt1 | contig 13963 bp, 10 predicted proteins | sample CPB6_02_DNA_FD_96878 | JGI IMG/M metagenome (GOLD analysis project Ga0129336, IMG submission 96878) | Freshwater to marine salinity gradient microbial communities from Chesapeake Bay, USA - CPBay_Sum_0.6_0.2_DNA | ecosystem: Environmental > Aquatic > Marine > Coastal | place: USA: Chesapeake...
GCGAAGGTCACGCCTGTCGTGGTGCCGAGGTTGTAGCCGGAGATCGGGGTGGACGTGCCGCCGGCACTGGGCCCTGCAGTCGGGCTGAGTCCGGTGACGACCGGCGTACCGCTCGCAGCGCGCGCTCGCAGCAGGCCGGCGCCGCACAGGCTCGTCGTGCACGTGCTGGCACCCGGAAAGGCGCTCGCGGTCGATTGCAGGATGCTGAGGACGTCGCTGGGGGCCAAGATGGAATCGGCCGACATGAGCAGGGCCGCCACCCCTGAGACATGCGGGGCGGCCATGCTCGTGCCGTTGTAGGAGGTGTAGCCCGCGCTCACCGGCGTGGTGGTGCCGGTGTTCACCGTGGACCAGATGTCGGAGCCTGGGGCTGCGATGTCAACACTTGACCCGAAGTTGGAGAACGAGGACTTGTCACCGGCCGAGTCGACGGACGCCACCGTGATGACTCCCGTGCAGTTCGCCGGGACGTAGAGAGAGGCGCTGGCGCTGTCATTGCCTGCGGACACCACGATGACCGTCCCGCGCGCGATGGCGGCGTCGATCGCGGTCTGCCAGCTCGCGGGGCATCCTGTGGGCTCGTAGCCGCTGAGAGACATGTTGATGACGTCCGCGGGCGTGGCGTTGGCACTCGCTCCCGTCACCGCGCCGCCGGACGCCCACGTGATACCGGCCACGATGTCCGAGTCGTAACCGCCGTCGACGCCGAGCACCCGGACGGGCTGGACCTTGGCCAGCGGAGCGACCCCGATGACGCCCTGCGCGTTGTTGCCGACAGCGGCGACGGTCCCGGCGACGTGCGTGCCGTGCCAGCTGGAGTTGGCCGCCGTGCACGAGAAGTTGTTGACGTTGGTCCAGTCGCCGGGATCGAGCGGATTACTGTCCCAGCCGAGCGGGCCGTACGTCGCGGTATTGACGTAGTCACCGTCCTGGTTCGCGCTCGTCCTGCAGTACGCCGTGCCCGCCGAGACGAAGTCGTAGCCGGCGACGTAGTTGGCATCGAGATCGGGATGCACGGTCGATCCGGTATCGAGCACGGCGACGACCGTCCCGTCACCCTGGCCGGATGTCCACACAGAGTTCATGCTCGTCTTGCTCGACGCGATGCTGATGCCGTACGTGCCGTACAGGCCCCACAGCGAGTCGTTGGCCCAGTAGGTGTCGTCCGGGGGCGTCGACGGGTACACGTCGTAGTGCCGCAGCCGATTGACCTCGACCGCCTCCACCCGGGGATCGGCCTCGAGATCGGCGATCATCGTCGCCGCATCGGCCTCGCTGACCCCCTCGCTCAGCTCGACCAGCGCGTTGCCCGCGCCGAGGTCGATGGTGTCCGCCACCTCGACGCCCGCGACGGGCAGGTCGGACGACACGGACTCGGCCTGGGCCTGCGTCGCGACGGGCGTCCTCAGCGTGACGATCAGCCCCTGGACGGGACCGGGCTCGGCCTCAGGCTCGGTGTTCGCCGCGGCCGGACCGCCCAGCCCGATCGCCAGCGCGGCAGCGGCGGCGACGGCGAGGATCCGGATCGGCACCATGCCATTGTGCGGCACGTAAAAGTCGGCACCTGCGTCGGTCACCCGCGGCGAAGCACCCGCAGCGAGCCGGTCGTCGATTCGGGGATGAACCCGTCGGCCACGGCGCGCTGCCACACCTCGAACGGGGCCTGCCCGCCGTCGGCCGGGTCCTCGAACACGTCGTGGATCACGAGCAGGCCGCCGGGCGCGAGGTGCCCGGCCCACGCCTCGTAGTCGGCCATGGCGATGTCGAGGGCGTGGCCGCCGTCGATGAACACCAGCCCAAGATCGCCGCGCACCAGGCGGGCGACGGTGGGGGAGTCGCCGACCACGGGGATCACCACGTCCTCCAGCCCGGCATCCTCCAGCGTGCGCCGCAGGAACGGCAGGGTGTCGGTGCGGCCGGTGCGGAGGTCGACCACCTCGGGGTCGTGGTGCGCCCACCCGGGCTGGGTCTCCTCGGAGCCGCGATGGTGGTCGACCGTGATGAGCACCGTGCCTGCTGCGCGCGCGGCCGAGCCGAGATGGATTGCGGAGAGCCCGCAGTAGCTGCCGACCTCGAGCAGCGGCCCGATCCTCCCGGCGCGGAGACCGGCGTCACGCAGGGCAGCGCCCTCGGCCTCGGGCATGAAGCCCTTGGTGCGTCCGACCGCGATCCGCTCGGCAGGGGTCATCCCCTCGTCGCCCATGGAGCGCAGGGTACGGGTCCGGCCTCACGACGCCCGCACCTCTGCGGCGCGGACCGCAGGGGCAGGCAGGTGCTGGAGGAACCACGCACGGGCCGCGGCGGCTGCGCGCTGGAGGGTCCCGTCCTCCTCGAACAGGTGGCCGGCCCCCCGCACGACCTGCAGGTGGCGCGGGCAGCGCAGGTGTCGCAGGGCGTCGGTGTTGATGTCGAGGACGGCATGGTCGAGGCTGCCGACGATGAGCAGCGTCGGCGCCTCCACGCGCGGCAGCCAGTCGAGCGCGAGGTCCGGTCGGCCGCCCCGGCAGACAACGGCACGCACCCGGGTCGGATCGTCCGCGGCCGCGGCCAGCGCGATCGCCGCCCCCGACGATGCGCCGTAGAGGCCGACGGGCAGCTGCGCGGTCATCGGCTGTGATCGCAGCCATGCCAGCACCTCGTTCACCCGATGGGCCGACTCGCGGATCGACGGCTCCACTCCGGTCTCGGTCTCCTCTGGGGTGAGCAGGTCGAACAGCAGCGTGCCGAGGCGGGAGGCGCGCAGCGCGGAGGCCACGGCTGTGTTCCTGGGGCTGTGACGATCGCTCCCGGACCCGTGGAGGAACACGACCAGGCCTGCGGCGTCGCGGGGGACCTGCAGGTGGCCGTTGAGCGTGACCCCGTCAGCGTCGATCCGGACTTCGGCGTCGACGAGGCGCAGGTCGGATGCCGCCCTCGGATCGGCCCGCGGGTGCTCGCGCAGGAGCCGCACGACCTCGTCATCGCCCACCTGGGCGAAGTCCTCGTAGTGCTCGCCGACTGCCCAGAACGGCTCAGGCACCTTCAGGCAGACCACCTCGTCCGCGGTGCCGGCCATCCAGTCGACCGCCTCGCGCGACCCGACCGGCACCGCGACGGTGACCCGATGCGCACCCAGGTGGCGTGCGACCCGTACCGCCGCCGCGGCCGTCGACCCGGTTGCGAGGCCGTCGTCGACGATGATGACGTCGCGCCCGGCGATGCCGAGTCGACGTGACCCGCTGCGGTACTGCCTCACCCGCCGGTCGATCTCGGCCTGCTCGCGCGCCATGGCCACGTGCACCTGATCGTCGGTCACGTGGAGGCGGCGGCGAGCGGTGTGGTCCATGACGACGATGCCGTCCTCGCCGACGGCTCCCATCGCGTACTCGGGGTTGCCCGGGGCCCCGAGCTTGCGCACCACTAGGACGTCGAGCTCCGCACCGAGGGCCTCGGCGACGGGCACGGCCACCGGGACGCCGCCGCGCGGCAGGGCGAGGATGAGAGGTGCGCGACGCGGTTCCGCGCACAAGCGGCGGGCCAACTGCTGGCCTGCGTCAGCCCGATCCCGGTACATCACGCACCTCCCGCATCGAGGCTCGCACTCCGGGCGCGGGGATGGTCATCTGGGCGGGCGGATGCCCGGTCAAGGGATGGGCAACATGCGGGGTGCCCCCTCGGCAGCGGGACCGGAGCAGGGCGTGCTCACCTGCCGTCCGGGGCGCGCGGCGGCGGTGACTAGACTCAGGCGCCTGCTCGTCCCGTGCCCGCGGCTCGCGCAGCGCGGGGCGTAGCGTAGTGGCTAGCGCGCCTGCTTTGGGAGCAGGAGATCGGGAGTTCGAGTCTCCCCGCCCCGACCGCTCGCAGCGGATCCCCCGTCGTGAGTCCCCCCGTACCTGGAGTAAGGAACTGCCGTGAAGAGCGACGTCGAGACCCTGAGCCCGACCCGAGTGAAGCTGACGGTCGAGGTCCCCTACGAGGAGCTCCAGCCGAGTTTCGACGCCGCCGCCCAGCGCATCGCCAAGCAGGTGTCGATCCCGGGCTTCCGCAAGGGCAAGGTGCCGGCGCGGGTCATCGAGCAGCGCTTCGGGCGCGCTGCGATCCTCGAGGAGGCGGTCAATGACGCCCTGCCCAAGGCCTACGAGAGCGCGCTCACCGAGCACGGGATCGTGCCGCTGAGCCGCCCGGAGATCGACCTCGGCGAGCTCGAGGACGGCCAGGCCTTGACCTTCAGCGCCGAGGTGGACATCCGCCCGGACTTCGACGTCCCCGGATACGACGGCCTGACGATCACCGTGGGCAACGCCGAGGTGACCGAGGCGGACATCGACGAGCAGCTCGACGGCCTGCGCGGCCGCTTCGCGACTCTCAAGGAGGTGGATCGGGCGGGCGCGGACGGCGATGTCCTGCTCGTCGACATCTCCGGCATGACGGCCGAGGAGGACCCGGTCGAGGACCTCTCGGGCACCGCGCTGTCCTACGAGCTCGGCACCGACGGCATGCTGCCCGGATTCGACGACGCGGTGCGCGGCGCCGCGAAGGGTGAGACCCGCACCTTCGAGTTCACCCCGCAGAACGGCGACTGGGCCGGGGTGCCGCTCACCGTCACCGTCGTCGTCCAGGCCGTCCGCGAGCGCGAGCTGCCCGCCCTCGACGACGACTTCGCCCAGCTGGCGAGCGAGTTCGACACCGTGGGCGAGCTCCGCGAGGATCTCAGCACGCGCCTGATGCGCATGAAGCGGCTCGAGCAGGCCGCCGAGGCCCGCTCGAAGGTCGTCGACGCCCTCATGGAGTCGGTGGACATCCCGCTGCCGGAGGCCCTCATCGCAGCCGAGGTCGAGGCCCACTTCGAGGACGGCCACGACTCCGGCGAGGAGCACCGTCGCGAGGTGGAGGAGTCCACGCGCGAGAACCTCAAGAGCCAGTTCATCCTCGACAAGATCGCCGAGACCGAGGAGCTCACCGTCGGCGAGACCGAGCTGTCGGCGTGGCTGATCCAGCAGGCGCCGAGGTATGGCATGAGCCCGGACGCCTTCGCCAAGGCGCTCGTCGAGGCCGGCCAGGTGCCCATGGCGATGCAGGACATCCGGCGGGCCAAGGCACTCGCCCTAGCCCTGGAGAAGGCCACCATCACCGATGCGGACGGCAACGCGGTCGACATGTCCGCCCTGCGGGCGGACATGACCGAGGCATTCGCCGAGGGGTGAGCCGGCGGCCCGAGGGCGGGGTTCGGCTGACGGCGAACTCGGCCGTCCGCCGGGAAGGCGCGCCGGGCTCGTCACGTTAGGGTCTGAGGACGGCTCCCGATTGGGGAGCCACACAGGAGGCGTCGTGGGTGACATCTACGTGCCGGGCTCGCGTGGAGCGGGTGGCGGCATGAGCGGCTTCGGGGACATGCTGGACGAGCGGCTGCTGCGTGAGCGCATCATCTGGCTTGAGGGTCCGGTGATGGATGAGAACTCCAACCGGATCGCCAAGCAGCTGCAGGTGCTCGCTGCCGAGGACCCGGACCGCGACATCTCCCTGTACATCAACTCCCCGGGCGGCAGCATCAGCGCCGGCATGGTCATCTACGACACCATGCAGCTGATCCCCAACGACGTCGCCACGGTCGCCATGGGCCTCGCCGCCAGCATGGGGCAGTTCCTGCTCTGCGCGGGGGCCGCGGGCAAGCGCTACGCCACGCCCAACACGCGCATCATGATGCACCAGCCCTCCGGTGGCCTCGGGGGAACGGCGAGCGACATCAAGATCCAGGCCGAGCAGATGCTGTTCATCAAGCGGCGCATGGCCAACCTCATCGCCGAGCACACCGGCCAGACCCTCGACCAGATCGAGAAGGACTCCGACCGCGACCGCTGGTTCGACGCGGACGAGGCTCGCGAGTACGGGATCATCGACCACGTCTACTCCACCCACGCGGACGCTCCCAAGGGCGGCAAGGGAGGCACCAAGTGAGCGACCACCTGACCTATGTCCGGGCTGCCGAGCGCACCGCCCCGCAGTCCCGCTACATCCTCCCGGAGTTCCGCGAGCGCAGCGCCAACGGCGAGCGGGTGCACAACCCGTACACCAAGCTGTTCGAGGAGCGCATCATCTTCCTCGGCGTCCAGATCGACGACGCATCGGCCGACGACGTCATGGCCCAGCTGCTCACGCTGGAGTCCCTCGACCCGGATCGCGACATCCAGATCTACATCAACTCCCCGGGCGGCTCGTACACCGCGATGACCGCCATCTACGACACCATGCAGTTCGTCAAGCCGCAGGTGCAGACGGTCTGCCTGGGCCAGGCGGCGAGTGCGGCAGCGGTCCTGCTTGCAGCCGGCAGCCCGGGCAAGCGCTTCGCGCTCCCGCACAGCCGGATCCTCATCCACCAGCCCTACACCGAGGGCGGCGGCCAGGGGTCGGACATCGAGATCCAGGCGAACGAGATCCTGCGGATGCGCAAGGAGATGGAGGGGATCATCTCCCACCACACCGGGCGCACCCTCGAGCAGGTCGAGCAGGACATCGAGCGCGACAAGATCCTGACGGCGGCCGACGCCAAGGAGTACGGGATCATCGACGCGGTCATCAGCAGCCGCAAGGCCTGATGCCTCAGGAGAGCAGGCCGATGTCCTTGGCCCGCTCGTAGGCCCCCTGCCTCGAGTGGGTGCGCAGCGCCCTCATCGTGTGCTGCAGGTCCTGCTTGACGCTGGAGGTCGAGATCACCAGCCGACGGGCGATGTCGGTGTTCGACAGGCCGTCGCCCGCCAGGGTCAGCACCTGCTTCTGCCGCTGGGTGAACGCCAGGGACCACTCCCGCTGGGCCGGCGGCGCCTGCGAGTCGAGGGTGGTCGTGCTCGGGTGGGCGGCCCACAGGCCCAGCAGGTGGCTCAGGCAGTCCAGGAGGCTGCGGCCGTCCTCGTCGTCCTCCCACGGGGCCGAGGTGACCAGGCCGAGGGCCCCGATGCACATGCCCGCGTGGCGCACCGGGGCGGCGATGACCGAGGCGGCGTCCAGGTCCTCGAAGGTCTCGCCCAGCAGCGACTCGTCCAGCGCCGACAGGTAGACCTCGCCGAAGCTGTCGGCGCGGTCGATCGTCACGCGGTCGTCGAGCACGGTGTGCGCGGCGGGCAGGTCGAGTTCCAGGGGGATGATCGAGTAGCGCTCGACCATCTCGCGCTTCCAGCCCACTTGGGCGATGCTCACCAGGTGGGTACCGTCGCTGACCAGCCACAGGAAGCCGGCCACCATGTGACGGTGCGCGAGAGGGCCGGCGCGCAGCGCGCGGAGGAGCGCCGGGGGGTCGGGGTACGTCGAGGCGTAGCGGACGAACTGCGGCAGTGCTCGCAGGCGGGACTTGGGCGCTGCCGCGACGGTCATCGTCATCCGCTGCCCCCGGTGAGCAGGCCGAGGTCGGCCGCCCTCTCGGCCGCGGCGCGGCGGTCCGCGACCTCGAGCAGGTCCATGGCGCGCGAGACCTCCTGCTTGACCGTGGACATCGAGATGCCGAGGGTGTGGCTGATGCTCAGGTTGGTCCGACCCTCGGCGACCAGTCCGAGGATCAGCCGCTGCCGAGGCGTGAGCACATCGGACTCGACCATGGACTCCTCGGCCTCCAGGGGGATGCCGCTGTCGGGATTCGTCATCCACATCCCCAGCACGTGGGAGACGGCGTCGAGGATCGCGATGTCGACGGAGGTCCAGGTGTGCTGGCGGGAGAGGTTCAGTGAGAAGGCGCCGACTGCATGGCCATGGCTGTGGATCGGGGCGCTGACCATGTCGCCGTCGGGCAGCCGACGTCGCAGGTGCTGCCACCGGCTGCCGGGGCGGGCGAGCCCGGCGTAGTCGTCCGCGGAGACGTCGTGGGGGACGATGATGGCCGCGCCCTCCAGGTACGCCTGGCACAGCGGGTAGTCAGCGGCCAGGTTGATGGTGGGCAGGCCGCTCGCCTCTTCGGGCCGGTACCCGTGGCTCCCGACGATGAGCAGGTGCGGCGGCCGGGCCCACAGCACTGCGGCGCACTCGGCCCCGTACGGCGCGCCCGGGCCCTCGACTATCGCCCGGGCCGCCACGTCGGGATGCGGCGAGCTGCCGAGCACCTCGAGCAGGTGGGCCAGCCCGGCCAGCGACTGCTCCATCGGTATCCCCCCTCCCGGGCCACGTAGCGGAGATGGCCGACCAACGGGCGGCCGTACATAGGTAATCACACGGATGGCCCTGCAGGGGTGCCATCGCGCGGCCGCCGGCACGCTTCCGGGGTCGCTGCGCGGCGTGTTGCTGCATCGGCCGCAGTCCCGGGGTACGGTCGGACAGGTCCTCCCGCCGGGAGGGCCCGCTAACCCGTGGGCGGCGTCCGGCCGGCCGTGGACGAGGAGACAGCCATGGCGCGCATCGGCGAGAGCGGCGACCTGCTCAAGTGCTCCTTCTGCGGCAAGTCCCAGAAGCAGGTCAAGAAGCTGATCGCCGGCCCGGGCGTCTACATCTGCGACGAGTGCATCGACCTGTGCAACGAGATCATCGAGGAGGAGCTCAACGAGGCGGCGGAGTCCGCCTGGGGGGACCTGCCCAAGCCCCGCGAGATCTTCGAGTTCCTCGACCAGTACGTCATCGGCCAGGACATCGCCAAGAAGTCGCTCTCCGTCGCGGTCTACAACCACTACAAGCGGGTCCAGGCCGAGCAGCGGACGTCCGACCGCGCCAAGGACGAGACGGTCGAGCTGGCCAAGTCCAACATCCTGCTCCTCGGCCCGACCGGCTCCGGCAAGACGCTCCTCGCCCAGACTCTGGCCCGCATGCTGAACGTCCCCTTCGCGATCGCCGACGCCACGGCGCTGACCGAGGCCGGCTACGTAGGCGAGGATGTCGAGAACATCCTGCTCAAGCTCATCCAGGCGGCCGACTACGACGTCAAGCGGGCCGAGACCGGGATCATCTACATCGACGAGATCGACAAGGTCGCGCGCAAGAGCGAGAACCCCTCGATCACCCGCGATGTCTCCGGCGAGGGCGTCCAGCAGGCGCTGCTGAAGATCCTCGAGGGCACGACGGCGTCGGTGCCCCCGCAGGGCGGCCGCAAGCACCCGCACCAGGAGTTCATCCAGATCGACACCACGAATGTCCTGTTCATCGTGGGCGGCGCGTTCGCCGGCCTGGAGGACATCGTCGAGGAGCGACTCGGCCAGAAGCAGCTCGGCTTCACCTTCGACATCGTTGACGGGGAGCGTGTCTCGGCCCAGCGCGACCCGGAGGATGTCTTCAGCCGGGTCATGCCGGAGGACCTGCTCCGCTTCGGCCTGATCCCGGAGTTCATCGGTCGCCTGCCGATCTTCACGTCGGTGTCCAAGCTCGACCGCGCGGCGCTAGTGGCCGTGCTCACCGAGCCCAAGAACGCCCTCGTGAAGCAGTACCAGCGGCTCTTCGAGCTCGACGGTGTCGAGCTCGACTTCGAGGCCGCGGCCCTCGACGAGATCGCCGACCAGGCTCTCGAGCGGGGCACGGGGGCCCGCGGCCTGCGGGCGATCCTCGAGGAGGTCCTGCTCAACGTGATGTACGAGGTGCCCAGTCGCGACGATGTCGCCAAGGTCGTCATCACCGACGAGGTGGTGCGCGAGCGGACCTCTCCCACCCTCGTCGCCCGTGGCTCGTCGCCGCGCCGCGAGCGCCGCGAGAAGTCCGCCTGATTTCCTGGCGGGAAACCACGGAATATCCGTGGGGATTTTCCGGAGTATTCCAAGATATTGATTTACCGGAATTCCCGGATATCTGGAATAGTGCCCGACATGGCTAAGCAGACCCTCATCATCGACGACCTGTCCGGCGACACGGGGGCCCGGACCCGTCATTTCTCCCTCGACGGGACCACCTACGAGATCGACCTCACCGACTCGTCCTACGCGACCCTCAGGGCCGCGCTGAAACCGTTCATCAAGGCCGGTCGTCCGGTCGGGGCCGTCAAGGCCGCACCCCGGGCGGGGGCCCGGAAGGTGAAGGCGAAGCCACGCGGTGCGGGCCGGTCGCGCAAGGGAGCAAAGCCCGCGTCCGATGCCGCGGTGATCCGTGCGTGGGCGCGGGCGCAGGGCATGACGGTCACCCAGCGGGGCCGCGTGGCACCGGAGCTGCGCGCCGCCTGGCAGGCGGCAGGCGCACCCGGCGCCTAGGCGGCGAGGCTCAGCCGAGCAGCTCGGCGGGCAGGCGGCGAGGCTCAGCCGAGCAGCTCGTCGCGCAGGGCCTGGGCGTCCGACAGCATGACGCCTCCTGCCGGGTCGATGACCCAGTGCACATTGCTGGCGGCCAGTTCGCGCACGTCGGCGTGCTCGTCGGCCATGGCGATCAGGTGGGTCTCCTGGCTGGCGATCGCGCTCGCGGTCTGCTGGATCGTGAGCGCGTCGACGCCGCTGCTGCCCTGAACCACCTGCGCCGGGAAGATCACCGCCCAGCGGCGCCAGCCGTACAGGTCGCCGTCCTCCGCCCCGGCTGCGGCCCCGGCGGTGACGGCGATACCCACGCCGCGATCGGCGAGCAGGCGCAGCGCCTGGCCGCTGCCGGGCGGGATGGTGTCCAGCACCACGACCGTCCGCGCGCACTCGGCCCTGGTGAGGTACGGGGTCGTGAGGTTCGGCAGTGCGACATGGCCGGCTTCGGCGGTCAGCAGGACGGGGGGCAGCCAGGCGAGGACGTGCAGGTCGGGGTGACCTGCCTCGCGAGCAGTGGCGAGCAGATCCTTGACCTCGGCGAGGATCACGCGCGCGCCCTCGGCGGCGAGGGTCACCTGGCGGCCGATGACCTGGCGGAAGGCCTCGGGGCTGGAGACATCGACGGCGCCGATTGCTCGCTGCCACCCGATGGCGGCGGCGAGGGCCACGACGGCATCGGTGTCGACGTCGAGGACGGGACTCACGGACACCGGGAAGCGCCGAGCGCCGTCCTGGGCCTGCGCCGCCCGATCTGCGCGCAGCAGGCTGCCCACGTCGGTGGTGGTGACGGGTGCGTCGGCGGCCTCGATGATGTCCTCGGGCGAGAAGTCGAGCGTGAGCACGTTGTCGATCATGAACGGGTCTCGGGCGGCCTGGTCCGTCGAGAGCCGCTGACGGGCGATGGACAGCAGTCCGTCGTAGGAGAAGTCGTCCACCTGGTGCGCCGCGTACCCGAACGACACGCTCACGTGGACGTCGACATCGAGCCTTGCGCTGGGGACGCTGCCGTGGTCGTTGACGTGCTGCTGGAGGCCACGGAGCAGGTCGACGCCGTTCCGGACGATCGGGCCGCCGCCGAGGGCCACCCACATGCGCCCGGGATCCTCATAGGCGACGAACACGTCGTGGCCGGCGAACTCGGAGTGGCCGAGGGCCAGGCGCATGACCTGCCCGACGGCGGCCTGCTCGAACTTGCCGCCCGCGAGGGCGCCGAAGTCGTCGATGGCGTAGACCGCGACAAGCAGCGAGCTGGTCTGCGGGCTCGCGTCGGCCTGCTCGCGCATCCGCTGGACCGCCTCCTCGAAGGCGGACATGCTCGGCCAGCGTGACACCGGGGTGAACATCTCGTCGAACGCGGTGGCGACTCGCGTGTCCTCGGAGGCGACGATCGGCGTGAGGAGCGTCTGCGTCGCGAGGTCGGTGAAGCGCTGGACGATCGACGGCGATCGCGTGACGAACAGCCCCGGCCAGAGCCACCCGGCCACCGTCACGTTGCTCGTGCTCGGGTGCCCGGGGGAGGGGTACAGGGGCATGCGCAGGTGCGGGAGGGTGACGAGCGACCGCGCGTCCGGCGCGGGGCCGTTGGGGTGGACGTCGACTCCCACCAGGTCAAAGACCGCCTCGGTGCGCCGCTCGGCCAGCACGGTCATGGCCCGCGTCGCACCGAAGACCGAGATCGCCATGCGGGTGGTGATGCGCAGAGCGGCGCGCACGGCGAGGTCCGGGTCGAGCGACCCGTCGGCGAGTCGACCGATGAGCTCGGCCTGGTGCGCGGACCACATCGCCATCGTGCGCAGTGCATCGCGCTGCCACAGCCGGATGGAGACGTACCAGAGGAGCAGCCATGAGGCCAGGAAGACGCCGAGCCCGGCGAGCGTGCCCGCTGTCGGGTCACCGGCGCCGCGCAGGGTGTCCACGGCGATGCCGACGGCAGAGACGAGCCATGCGATGCCTGCGCTGAACAGGGCGACGATGACGCGGCGCGGATCGATCGCATCGCGGGCGAAGGCCCACCGCGTGCGATCGCCGTTGACCCAGCGCTGGATCGCGTTGAGCGCGAGGCCGAGGTAGGTGGCGACGAGGGCGGCGAACGCCAGCGGCCACAGGGGAGCGGCGACGTCGATAGAGGGCACGAGGGGCTTCACGATCAGGAAGGCGCAGCCGCCGGTCACCGCGGCGGTCCAGGCGGACATGAGCGCGTGGTACCGCGCATTCGGGTCAGCATCGAGTCGGCGGGTGGACTGGAACACGATGCGCGCCAGGAGGGCGAGCCCGAACATCGCCAGGGCCAGGACTCCGTCGAAGTAGATGCCGGCCAGCAGGGCCCCGACGAGCACGGCGTCGAACACGATCGTGGTGGAGGACCACGTTGGCAGCGGGGTTGACGGGTCGGTCAGGACGGCGCGGGTGCGGGCGGCATTGCGTGTGCGGAACAGTGCCTGTGGGGTGAAGACGCTGATCGCCACGAGCAGTACGGCTGCGGGCAGCAGAATGGTGCCGAACTGGCGGTTCGCGGGCACGGGATCGATGCCGGAGGCGATGACCTCGATGACGGAGGCGAGGAGCGCGAGTCCGCCGGTCAGGATCGCGACGAGCGAGATGAGGCCGACGCGACGCTGGACCCTGCGCTCGGCCTCGCTGCGCGGTCGGTGCGATGTGGCGGGATGCAGCCACTCGCCGATCCGCAGGAGTGCGGCATCGGCGGCGTCACCGGGGAAGCGGGCCACAAGGCATGGTAGCCCGCGGGTCGCGTGAGGCGGGGGATGCGGAGCGCGCGGGCCTCGGGCGGGCAGTCGGTCCGAAACTCCCCGTGTGAGGTGGGTCCAGGACGCACCCCGCGGCGCTTCGTCGTCGGCGGGGTTCTCCATCGTGGAGGTCATCGTGGCGATGGCCGTCCTCGTCGTGATCACCGCCGCCACCGTCGGCGTGCTGATCAGCTCCCTCGATGCGATCCGGGGCAACAGCGACCGGGTCGAGGCGGCCTCGCTGGCCCGGACCCGCCTGGCGGAGCTGCGGGTCCTCGGGGCGGACCTCGTCGCGCCGAACGACGGCGAGAACGTCGACACCCGCCCCGACTACCAGGGCACCGGGTTCGACGTGACCACGACGGCCCGCTGGGTGGGCTTCACCGAGGACACCAACCCGTGCGCCTCCGTGGTCGGCGGCTCGCCCCAGCAGGGCTACGTCCAGGCGCGCATCTCGGTCATCGGCGGCGAGCTGCAGGCCCCCCAGTACGTCGACGCGCTCATCCCGCCACTGGAGGGGGTGCCCGAGGTGGACGGAGGGGCGGCGACCGTCTTCGTCCGCGACCAGGCCGGTGCCCCTCTCTCCGGATGGCAGGTGACGGCCACGAGCACGGCGTCGGGGGCGACGCCGCAGGCGGGGGCGTCCGGCACCGATGGCTGCCTGCACTTCGCCTCCCTTGTGCCCGGGGCGTGGACGTTCGACCTCCTCGTCGGATCCGACTGGATGACCGAGCCGGGCACGACGTCCAGCCGCCAGGTGACGATCGGGGTGGGCGACAACGCGGCGATGGACACCTTCGTGGTGGCGCGCCCGGTCGCCGGCATCCGGCTTACGGCGGGCAGTGGGCCGGAGTACCCGCTGCTGGACCAGGTGCCGCTCTCGGTGAACCTCGGCTCGCTCGGCACGGTCCAGCGGTTCATGCCCCGGGAGGCGCTGACGCTGCCCGCGGCGGGCGAGCGCCTGTGGCCGGATCCGCTGGGCTACAGCGCATCGCTCGGCTGTGTCGACGCCGGAGGTCCGACGGCGATCGCGGTCCAGCCCGCCGTCGAGTCGGCGGTCAC
>Ga0129336_10001548_pt1 | contig 13963 bp, 13 predicted proteins | sample CPB6_02_DNA_FD_96878 | JGI IMG/M metagenome (GOLD analysis project Ga0129336, IMG submission 96878) | Freshwater to marine salinity gradient microbial communities from Chesapeake Bay, USA - CPBay_Sum_0.6_0.2_DNA | ecosystem: Environmental > Aquatic > Marine > Coastal | place: USA: Chesapeake...
CCCTCTGGCCCGGTAGCTCAGTCGGTAGAGCAGAGGACTGAAAATCCTTGTGTCGGTGGTTCGATTCCGCCCCAGGCCACCACCTCTAAAACCCAACCGTTCTCGGTTGGGTTTTTTCATGTCCAAGGTGGAAGATGTAGTAGCGGTACCGTTTGACCTGCTCCCCTCCTGCCGTACCAACGTAAAGTTAGTGAAGTCCGTCAACCAGGAGAATGACGGACATGAAGAAGAGCAGATTCACCGAAGAACAGATCATCGGGTTCATCCAGCAGGCCGAAGCCGGTATGCCGATCAAGCCTTGGCCTGCGGCAGCTCGATCCCCGGAAAGATCTTGATCACCGCGCTGTCATCCTCTTTGGCAAAGCCAGCGCTGCTGGCCTGCATGAACATCTGATGGGCGGTGGATGACATTGGCAGCGGAAACTTGCTGGCGCGTGCCATGTCCAGCACCAGCCCCAGGTCTTTCACAAAGATGTCCACCGCCGACAGCGGGGTGTAGTCGCCGGCCAGCACATGGGCCATGCGGTTCTCAAACATCCAGCTGTTGCCCGCGCTGTGGGTGATCACCTCGTAAAGTGCCTCAGCATCCACCCCCTCGCGCAGGCCCAGCGCCATGGCCTCGGCAGCTGCGGCAATGTGCACACCGGCCAGCAGCTGGTTGATGATTTTCACTTTGCTGCCAGCACCCGCCCGATCACCCAGCTTGTAGACCTTGGCCGACATGGCGTTGAGAAAGGGATCGGCCAGTGCGTAAGCCTCGGCGCGACCGGCGGTCATCATGGTCATCTGGCCGCTGGCGGCCTTGGCCGCGCCGCCCGAGATCGGGGCGTCCAGGTAGTGCAGGCCCATAGCTTGCAGGCGTGCCTCCAGCGCCACTGACCAGTTGGGGTCGACCGTGGAGCACATCACAAAGACACTTCCAGGCTGCATATGCGCAGCACAGCCTACCTCGCCAAACAGCACCGCCTCAGTCTGCGCCGCATTGACCACCACCGAGATCACCACCTGGCAGGCGCCAGCCAGTTCGGCCGGGCTGGTGCAGACCACACCGCCCTCGGCCGCAAAGGCCTGAGCCGCCTCGCGCCGCAGGTCATATACATGCACAGCATGGCCGGCACGGCGCAGCGATTTGGCCATACCTGAGCCCATGGCCCCCAGGCCGATCAGTCCAACGGTGCCCATTTGTTACGGTCTTGAATAACGAAGCACAAGATAGAGATAGACACCATTGCTTGCAGGCTTGTCAAATATACTTTTGGAGCAAAACAGATTGAACTGAGATTCAATGCCATGTTTATAAGTTAGTAGTGGGAAACGAGCCAACCATAACGGGATTGGGAGCTTGGATACCCTGTGTTCATGTGGGGCTCATGAAAAATGATGCTTGATGTGGACTCCACTGCATCTCTCAAGAATTGCATGTAAAAGCACATTACACCCAGCGGTGACATGCTCCGGCAAAGCGTCTTCAAGCTCATTGTGACTTATGCCATCTTTGCAGGGTATAAAGATCATACCAGTGGGGGCCAGGCTAGCCATATAAACTGCATCATGGCCTGCGCCAGAAATTACTGGCATATGGCTGTAGTCCAATTGTTGGGCAGCACGCGCAACCGACAAGACGCAATCTTCATGGAACTGCTGAGCCGAAAAACTTGACACCAGGCGAAGCTCAATGTCAAGGCCGGTCTTGTGCGCCAGTTCTTTTGCAAAAGTTTTTACGCCTTCAGCCATTTGCTCGACGCCCTTATCCGTATGATTGCGCAAATCGATAGTAAAACGGACCTCTCCAGGAATCACATTTCTGCTATTGGGGTGTACCTGTACCATGCCCACCGTACCACGCCCGTAAGGGGCGTGCCGATTTGCGCAAGCAACTACTTCCTGCATTATTTGAGTTGCAACTTGCAATGCGTCACGACGTAAGTTCATTGGGGTGGGTCCTGCATGGGCTTCCATTCCACGAACTACCACGTCAAACCAGCGTATCCCAAGGACACCTTGAACAACGCCAATAGTCACATTCGCATCTACCAGTACTGGGCCTTGCTCGATGTGGGCTTCGAAATACGCCCCGATCGGATGCTTGCCAGGCACTTCTTCACCCAAAAAGCCAATCCGCCGTAACTCCTCGAGAACAGTGACACCTTGGGAGTCAGTCGCAGAATAGGCGTGGCTAAGAGTGAAGGCTCCAGCAAAGACGCCAGAGCCCATCATCACCGGAACAAATCTAGATCCCTCTTCGTTAGTCCAAATTGCTACTTCAATAGGGGCTTCAGTTTGTATGCGGTGGTCGTTCAAGGTCCGGACAATTTCCAAGCCCGCGAGCACCCCGTAGTTCCCATCGAATTTGCCACCTGTGGGCTGTGTGTCAATATGGCTACCGGTCATTACCGGGGGTAACTTGGAGTTATTGCCCTTTCGCCGCAAAAAGATATTTCCTATTTGGTCAACTGAGACATCCAGGCCAGCATCTTTTGCCCAAGACACAACCAAATTTCTTCCCTGTCGGTCTAGATCAGTGAGAGCCAAGCGAGCAACACCTCCTTTTGGAGTGGCCCCGATTTGCGCAAGGCTCATGAGCGACTGCCATAGGCGTTCGCCATTAATACGCAAATCGGCCCATGGCATTGCAGCTATATTCATGAGGTGTTATGTGAGCTTGCAGGATTGACCACCCCTGAGCCGTCACGATATGCAGCAAAAACATTCCTCAAAGGCTGAGTCGGAGCGCTGTCCTCCGACAAAGACTGCTCCAATTCGTTGAGGTGTCGTTTCATTTCGTTCGCAGCTATGGCAGGGCTGTGCAGTAAAGCTTTTATCAGATCCACATGCTTGTGAGCAACGCATACCTGACCTCCATGTAACTTGAAACGTGCCATCAGCAAGGAAGTAGTGGGAAGCAGGCTAGACAAAAGTCGGACTAAAAGAGGGTTTCCGTGCCAGCGTGCCAACGTGAGGTGTAATTCCCCCGATAGACGAATCGCCTCCGCCCGATCTCCGTTAGCATCTGCTTGTGCCTCAGCAGCCACCAGTTTTTCAAGCGCAGCGAACTGCACCTCACTGAGGCGACCCCCAAGCTTTCGCGCAACTTCACACTCAAAAATACGGCGCGCCTCAAACACATGAGCCGCATCTTCCAAACTCAGTATGGGTACCCGCGCCCCACGATTGTGCTGCAGCTCGATGACGCCGTCCTGAGCTAAGCGCTGCAATGCCTGGCGAACTACAGTACGGGACAAGTCAAACTCTTTGGCCATCTCTTCTTCACGCAACCAAGTGCCGGGTTGCAAGCGATGTTCCAGTATTGCCCGATAGACGGCAAAGTAGACCCGCTCTGTGGAGGTGGCTTTCGATGTTTGGCGGGTGGTGCTCATAATTTCAAAGTTGTAACATTATGAATGCCCTACCCTCTAGGCTAAGCGATGCGCTTCAAAATACGGCCCTCAGTACATTCAGGTGACAAGCGGCTTATCCAGCCAGCTGTTCAGCTATTGCAATCAGGCTGCGGTCACTACCCGCAGGTCCAAGCAACGATATCCCGAGTGGAGAACCATTACTTTTTACCAAGGGCAAACTTATCTGGGGGAAGCCGCTCAGACCAGAAATACATAGCATTCGAATGGCACGATTGCGATAGTCTTCTAATGAGGCTTCAGAATCTGTTCTCAAAGGAGCCACATCAGGCATGGTAGGCATGAGCAACACCCCATTGGTGCCCAGAAGTTGAGCTAAGTGATCACGAAAGTTGGATCTAAACAATCTTGCCTTGGCTACTTGCTCGTCCGTTACATTTTTCGACCAGGCAAAGCGCTCGGACACACCAGGACCAAGTGGAGGTGAGTAACGTTCAATGAAGTCGCCATCAGTGGCCCAAGCTTCTCGGCCCTGGAGATAGCGGAAATTCCAATACATATCCTCAAAACTGCCAAATACCACTTTAGTAGGTTCCGCTTCGCCAAGTGTCTTTTCGATGCGAGATCGGGCAGGTGTAAGGGCCAAGGATGGACCGGGTTCCAGCAATCCCCAAACGTCAGTTGGCGCCAACAAGCGTAATTTGCTAGCAACAGGCATCGTGTCCAAACCCAGTAGGACATCGGCTACCCTTGAAAATGTTTGCGCATCGCGCGCAAACCAGCCGCAAGTGTCAAAGCTGGGTGATAGATCAAGGCAGCCTTCCAAGCTGATTCGACCATGTGTGGGACGAATTCCAAAAAGGCCACAATGGCTTGCTGGGGCGCGCACCGAACCGCCTGTATCAGTTCCCAAAGCAAAATCGGCCAACTCGTTCGACACCGCTGCTGCAGAGCCAGAAGAAGAGCCACCAGTGATTCTGCTAGGCGCGGCGCCATTGATTGGGGCTCCAAAGTGAGCATTGTTCCCGTTCATGGAGAATGCCAGCTCGTCAGTGACTACTTTGCCAATAAAAAGAGCTCCTGCATCCAATAGCCGTTGTACTGTTGGGGCAGTGCGAGTCTTGATCCCAGACATTGCCAGCATCAGCGGTTGGCCGCCGCTAGTGGGATATCCTGCTACATCAAACAAGTCCTTGACTGCAAAGCTCAGCCCGGTTAGTGGTCCTTTTGCTGCTGCCGGCACTGAGACTTCTGGGTAGGGGATAAATGCATGAGCGGTATCTTTGAATGTGGGCATAGCTAAATGAAAAAATATAGTTGCCGACTTTAATGAGTTAGCAATGGTTAAGTAACTTAAGCAAGGGCCACCACGTTAGAAGTCGCATCAGTTTGCAGACAACTTACTAAATGATTCGTTGACAGGGCTATAGCCGCAGGCTGATTCTGACGGCACTCATCCTGGGCGAAATTGCATCGTTCAGCAAACGCGCAACCATTTGGTAACGACGACAAATCTGGCGGAGCGCCTGGAATTGTTACCAACCTAGAGCCCTTGGTCAATGCGCCATGAGCTCTGCTTCTAAGTAAAGCGAGAGTGTAGGGGTGCCTGGGAGTTCTGATCAGGTTTGCTGCAGGCCCCTCCTCTACGATGCGGCCAGCATACATCACAGCTATGCGGTCTGCCACTTCCACTGCAGCACCAATGTCGTGAGTAACAAAAATTACTGACAATCCTAGGTCTCGCTGTAATTCCCTCAAGAGCAAAAGAATCTGGATCTGAACTGTAGCGTCCAGGGCAGTTGTGGGCTCATCAGCCAGTAAAAGCTGGGGATTGCAGGCTAGGGCTAATGCAATCATGGCTCTTTGACGCATGCCGCCACTCATTTCATGGGGATAGGTTTGTAGTCGTCGCTTGGGGCTTGGAATTTGGACCCGTTCAAACAAGCTCAAAGCCCGCTGATGAGCATCATTCTTTGAAACGCGCCCGTGGCGCATGATTGATTCAACAATTTGCGCCCCTACTGAGTACACAGGATCAAGAGCCAGCAAGGGTTCTTGGAAGATCATTGACGCCACTTTTCCGCGATAGTCTGCCAAGGCTGCATCGGTCAAGCCCAGAACATCCACACCCCCTACAATTATTTGGCCGTGCATCTGGGTGTGTCGCTTCTGGTGCAAGCGAAGCAGCGATCGCAGGGTTACGCTCTTGCCGGATCCCGACTCCCCAATCAGGGCGACCACTTCTCCTCGCCGCACCTGGAGATCAACCCCATTGATTGCAGGCACTGGTTTACGCCCGCCCGTAAAATTCACGTGCAAATTTCGCACGTCCACAAAGGGCGGGTCTGTATTCATACTGAATCCTTGAAATCCTTATATCTTTGCTGTGTCACTGAGACAGTAAATGTCTGGCTTTTCTGTGACCGCTATCGGCCTCGAGCATCAGGCAAGCAGCCGAGTGGTTATGACTTTGAGAGACTAGTTTGGGTAAGCGTTGTGAGCAAACACTTTCAGCGTCAGCGCAGCGGGTATGAAATCGGCAACCTGCAGGTGGATTGATTGGGTTGGGTGGATCACCCTGTAGAGGTGGGAATTCGGTGCGCTGATCAGGGTCCATCGATGGAATAGAGCTTAAAAGAGCACGTGTATAGGGATGAAGCGGTGCCTGGAATAGGGACTCACTATCTCCAATTTCCACGACCTCACCCAGATACATCACCATTACACGGTCGCTCATAAAGCGAACTACATTAAGGTCGTGACTAATAAAAATATAGGTAAGGTTGAACTCATCTTTGAGGTCAAGTAACAGGTTTAAAACCTGAGCCTCGACAGACTTGTCTAATGCAGAAACAGCCTCGTCTAGGATGATCATCCTGGGCTGCAATGCCAAAGCTCGGGCAATGTTTACACGTTGCCGCTGGCCACCAGATAACTCATGCGGATAGCGCTCAGCAAAGCGGCGAGGCTCTAGGCCGACGCGCGCCAACAAATCGCGTGCGCGCGCAATGGACTCTTTGTGTGGTAAACCGTGAACTTGTGGGGCGAAAGCAATCGAGTCTTCAATAGTTAGTCGTGGGTTCAACGATGCGTAGCTGTCCTGAAATACCATCTGCGCCTGGCGGCGGAAACGCTTGATTGGCATATCTGAGCTACCCACCACGGCCCCATCGAAAACCATCTCTCCTTGGTCAGGATTGATCAGATGCATGAGCAGGCGTGCAGTTGTACTCTTGCCACAGCCTGACTCACCCACCACTCCAAGGGTTTCCCCTTCCCGTACCTCAAAACTTATTCCGTCTACGGCGCGCACAACACCGCCGCCGCGGCCAATAAGATCTTTTTTGAGTGGAAAATGTTTTACCAAACAACGTACTTCGAGAAGTGGTTGATCGCTTGCCATGTTCAGCCCTTGATTTCCATAGCCGACCGCAATCCGTCGCTTAACAGGTTGAATGCTATGGAGGTGATGAAAATCATCACGCCGGGTAGCGCGGCGATCCATGGTTGCGAGTAAATTGCTGTGCGGAGGGTGTTAAGCATCAGGCCCCACTCGGGCTCTGGTGGCTTAACACCTAGTCCCAGAAAAGACAGGCCAGAAGCCAATATCATGGCCACTGCAATCAAACTAGTTGCGTATACAAAAATTGGTCCAAGTACGTTTCCTAGTACGTGAACTCGCACTATGGTGAAGGCTCCTGCACCAGAGGCGCGAGCAGCGTCCACAAAGTCACGACCCCTTATCTGGGTAGTCACGCTCTCCGCTACGCGTGCGATGGGGGGAATAAATACCACTGTCAAAGAAATTAGAGAATTTGTGATGCCCGCACCCAGCGCGCCTGAAAGAGCGATTGCCAATAGCACAGAGGGAAACGCATAGAACACATCGATGGTCCGCATGATCAAGGAGTTGACATAGCCGCCCGCATAGCCTGCCGTGATGCCAACAGCAGAACCAATGATGAAAGCAAGTATCACTGGGGTGATGCCCATAAAAAGACTAAGCCGGGCGCCAACCATGAGTCGCGAGAGCATGTCACGGCCAAGTTCGTCCGTGCCTAAGGGAAAGTTTGCCGTGCCGATAGGCTTGAGTCGCGAGAGCATGGAAGTTTTGTAGGGATCTGAAGGCGTCAGCATGCCACCAAAAAGAGCTAGCAATAGTAGAAGCAAGATCACCAATGCGGCAACTATGGCAACCTTGTCGCGAAGCAAGCGCTGACCTACGGTCTGCCAGTATCCAGGTGTGCGGTCATAAGGCAAAGCCATCACCTTGGAAGCATCACTCTGAACTCGTAGAAGGTTCATGGTTTTCTATTCAAGATCGCGAAATGCGCGGGTCCAGCAAAGTCTGGATCACATCAACCACCAGATTGAGTAAAACAAAAAAGGTGGCTAGCACCAGGATGGTTCCTTGAAGCAAAGGTAGGTCCCGCTGAAAGATGGCAGAGTTCAGCAAAAAGCCAGTCCCGGGCCAGGCAAAAACAGTCTCAATTAGGATGGATCCACCTAGTAAATAGCCTAGTTGTAGCCCCATCACTGCCAAGGCGGTTGGCGCTGAATTCTTGACCACATGGAGAAATACACCTAAATCAGTAAGTCCCTTTGCGCGTAATCCAACCACAAATTCCTGTGCCAAGATTTCTGCAACTAAAGCACGGACCGTACGAGCGATGATGCCCATGGGAATTACGCTCATTGTCAGCGCTGGAAGCAGCATGTGCTTGATGTGCTCCCAGTTCCAGGCCCAAACATCTGATCCGCCCGGCCCGGCGCCACTGGCAGGTAACCACATTAATATTGAAGAAAACACAATGACCAACACCATGCCGAGCCAATAGTGAGGAACGCTCACTCCCAACACTGCGGTTAGAGATGCCGCTTTGTCGACCCAAGAGTTCTGGAAGTAACCCGCCACAAAGCCAAAAAGACAACCAAAAATGAACCCAATCAATGTGGCCATGGCGGCGAGACGTAAGGTGTTACCCACAGCCTTCATTACCTCAGTGGAGACTGATCGGCTCGAGGCAATAGAGGTTCCGAGATCCCCCTGCAGGGCGCGCCAGATCCAACTCGCGAATTGTTCCGGGTAAGAACGATCAAATCCGTAAAGCTTTCGCATTTGCTCTTGCATTTCTTGCGAGGCATCGGCGGGCAAAATGGATACTAAAGGATCACCAGGTGCGAGATGGACCAGTGCAAAACACACCATCGCTACGCCCAGCATGATGGGCAGGGTGTAGATGACTCGTCGAATTAGAAAAAACAGCATGAAAACAAGGTAGTGCAGCTGCTGTTTCTGATCAGCAGCCGGCAGTTGGAAGAAAGGTCTGTAGACCTGGCCTGACCTATCAGGCTTCTAGAAGCCCTGTAGGCCAGTTATCCGCTCTTATTCAGTCTATCGTCATTGGTGCAATGTCGATGAACCAGCTCTTGGGCTGAACCACTCCCTTGACTTTGGCGCTCATAGCGCGTGGGCCAACATCGTGGGCAATCCAGACAAATGGCGCTTCTTCCACGATTCTGGCGTGCAGCTTGGCTAGTGCTACGTCACGTCGTTTATCGTCAAATTCGGTGCGCGCGTTGGCTATCAGCTTATCAAATTCATCATTACCAAAGTAGCCCCAGTTGTTTGACGTGGGTGGAAAGGTCTTAGTGCTAGTGAAGCGAGCCATGCCAAAGAATGGGTCCATTGCTGCATAACTGACGTTGATTGCGTGAGCCCCATTTGCAGTTGGATCCTTAGCACCACGACGCCAATTAGTGAACAAAGTGTTCCATTCGATCACATCAAACTCGATATCGAAATAACAGTTTTTAAGTGATTGCTGGACGAACTCGTTCATAGGCAGTGGCTGCATCTGACCAGAGCCCGAGGCCGAGATCTGAACCTTGGCTTTCATTGGCTTGGCGGCTGAGAAGCCAGCTTTTTGCATCAGAGACTGCGCTGCCTTCACATCGTACTTAATATCAAACTTTGGGTCGCCCCACCACGGATGACCTGGAGGTACGGTGCCTTTGGGAATGCCCATCATGCCGCCCAAAAGAGTTCGTAGGCCTTCGCGGTCAACGCAAAGGTTCGCAGCATGGCGTATATCCTTATTCAGCCATGGTGACCCAGGAGCAAACGAGAGTTGCCAAGGCCATACGTGAGGCTGAGGATTGCTATGGATAATGAAGCCGCGCTGTTTAATTTGAGCCATGGCATCTGGCGCGGGTGCTTCAATCCAGTCGACTTGGCCAGAAAGTAGTGCCGCAGTGCGAGCGTTTGCTTCTGGCATGGGTAGCATCACGACGCGGTCAATTTTGGGTGTGCGCTTGGGATCCCAATAGTCCTTGTTGGCTACCAGTTCCAGGCGCTCGCGAGGAACGAAGCGGGCCATTTTGAATGGGCCCGAACCAGATGCATCTGATGCAAACGCGGCCCAGGCAGCCTTGGATTTGTCGGCAGGAGTTGCGCCGGGCGCCGCATCGAATTTCTTTTGCCAATGCGCAGGAGAGGCGATGAAGAGATTAGTCAGATTAAGAGGCAGGAACGAATCTGGTTCGCTAGATGTCAACTCAACGGTGAGATCATCAATTTTTCGAGCGCTGCGCAGCGTGGGCATGCGTGATGCAGTTACCCCTACTTGGCTGGCGTCAAAGTGAGTAGCCCCTTGATCCAAAACCTTGCGAACATTCCAGACAATGGCATCAGCGTTGACAGGCGATCCATCGTGGAACTTAACGCCAGAACGCAGCTTGAATGTCCATTTGGTCTTGTCAGAGGCACTGACCTGCCAACTTGTTGCTAAACCAGGTATCAAGACGCTAGGTTTGTCGGCACTGGAAAGATCCCAATGTGTCAGCGCGTCGTACATCGGGATACCAGTGAAACGGTTGCCCTCAAACCCTTGATCAGGTTGTCCCAAGGTGCGTGGTATGTCGGCGGCTGTCATGGCGATACGAAGCACCTTGCCTTGCGCGAAGGTTGGTGGGGCAATGGCAGTTGCGGACACCATGACCCCAGCCAACAAGGCCTGACGCCAATTTTGGATCCCGATGCGAAACAAGCTGGAAAGCTCTTTCATAATGACTCCGGTTATGTAAATAGAAAAATCATCACAAAATTTTGGAAAAATAACGCATACAAAGTATCTCGCTTGCTGGTTTTCGTGGCAAGAGCTAGACATCGAATAGATGACAAAACAAATTTTGTATTGCGAAATACATTATGTAACTAAATGATAAATAAGATTTTTTCAATGCTGTATGACATGGGTAAGTATTTTCCCTAGTGCCATTTTCTTTTCAATGTTTTCCAATTGAAACAGTCAAAATTAGAAATATAGATAAATTTTGTATGCAAATATGCACTATGCTGGTGCAAATTTCCTGATTCAAACTTAACTTGTTCATGAAAATTCTCGTCATAAACCCAAACACATCCGATTCAATGACGGATGGGATTGCTCGGGCTGCGCGTGCCGTTGCTGCGCCAGGAACCAACATAGTTGCTGTCCATCCAAGTTTTGGACCGGAATCTATAGAAGGGCACTACGAGGAAGCCTGGGCAAGCGCTGGCGTTGCCGAGCAGGCCAACTTGGCAAAGTCCTGGGTGCCATCGGCGACGGTTATCGCCTGCTTTGGCGACCCTGGCTTGGAAGCTGCCCGCGAGGTTTTGTCGGGACCAGTAATAGGAATTGCAGAGGCCGCTTTTCAGGCGGCCAGCATTTTGGCCAGCGGCTTTTCAGTTGTGACAACTATGAAGCGCACCTGCATCATCGCTGAACGTTTGGTGCAACGATATGGTTATGAGCATCAGTGTCGTGGAGTCCATGGCACTGATATTCCGGTTCTTTCCTTGGAAGACTGCTCAAAGGAAACCTTAGAACAGATCGAGGAGGCTTCTCGCATAGCTCTTGTGAAAGACCGTAGCGGCGCTATTGTGCTGGGTTGTGCTGGAATGGCACCACTCTGCAAGGTGCTAAGTGAGCGGCTTGCAGTGCCAGTGATAGATGGGGTCTCCGTTGCCGTTAAATGGGGCGAGGCGCTTGCAAGCCTGAACATGAATACCAGCAAGCTGGGAGATTACGCCGTACCTCAAAGCAAAAGGTATTCAGGTTTTGCTGAAAAAATAGCGATCTAAGTCAATAGTGATTCATCGCAGAAGCCGGCTTTCATGATTACTCGATCAATTTATCAACTCATTTGGAAGCTAGAAATGAGGTGGTGAAATTGACATAGGGGTGGCGGCCTGACCATTCGGTTGGTCATCACACAGCACTACTCCTCTGGCTTGTAGGTCCAAGAGAGGCCAGGAGATTTAATCGAGCGAAATCTTGGCGAACTCAGACACTTTTTTCCATTGTGCGGTGTCGGCCTGCATGAAGCCGGCCATGGCCTGCGCACCCAGCCAGGTCGGCTCCGCGCCAGCTTTGCGGATGGCGGACTGAACGTCCTCATTGCGTGCCACGCGCTCCAGCGATTGCTCCAGTTTCTGCTGCGCCGCTGCTGGCAAGCCGGCCGGCGCGGCCAGGCCAAACCAGGAGAACACCTGAAACCCTTTGAGCCCAGCCTCTTCCATGGTGGGCACCTGCGGCAGCACGCCACTGCGCTGGGGCGTGGTCACTGCCAAAGGCTTGAGCTTGCCCCCCTGGATCAGACCCAGCGCCGAGGGCAGGTTGTCAAACATGAAGCTCACCTCATTGGCCATCACCCCGGTCAGGCCGGCAGCGGCACCTCGGTAGGGGATGTGGGTGACAAAGATACCGGCCAGGCTTTTGTAAAGCTCAGCACTCAGGTGCAGCGAGGTGCCATTGCCGTTGGAGGCGTAATTGAGCTGCCCGGGCGCTGCCTTGGCGCGCGCGGTCAGCTCGGCCACATTCTGGATGCCGGAGCCCGGGTTGACCACCATCACATTGGGCACACGCCCGAGCAGCCCGATCGGCACAAGATTGCGTGGCTCATAGGGCAGCTTCCGGTACAGCGCCGGGTTGATGGTGAGCGGCGGCGAGGCCATCAGCAGGGTGTAGCCATCAGGTGCAGCGCGCGCAGCCTCGGCGGCACCCAGGTTGCCGCCGGCGCCGGGCTTGTTATCGATCACGATGGGCTGTCCAAGCTCCTGCGAGAGCTTGGGCGCCAGCAGGCGCGCCATATTGTCAATCAGACCACCGGGCGGAAAGGGCACGACCAGCTTGATCGGCCGGTTGGGCCAGCTTTGAGCCAGGGCCGGTGGCGTCAGCAGGGCAAGACCAAGAAGGCAGGCAAGAGCGAGAGGGGCTTGGCGACGTTGCACGGAGGGTCTCCAGTCTTTGAATGTGAGCAGTCATCATACAAACATTGATTCAGGCCCAGAAAATTGGGCTTCGGAGACCAGGCCCTGCTATGGTTTTGGGCCGCTCAGACAATTAATTCGCAGGCAAAGCAACTGAACAAGCCTGGCAATTTTCAGGGGGCAATGGGCGCGTTGAACACCATCCCTAGGTTGCCTTCAATGAGACAGGTAGTGTGCAACCTTGTCGAGTTTGGACAGGTCACCAAGCAGGACCAGGGATCGGCCCTGACTTGCGCTCCACAACAGGGTTGGCAGGACATAAATTTTTGCGTCCTCGGCAAGCTCGGGGTTCTGGAACAGGTCAACCACCTTGACCTCCCGTCCTGATTTGGAGCCAGAGGCAATCAATTTGCGCAAGTTTTCCAGCGCGCGCAGCGAGAGTGCGCTGGCCGAATTGACATAAAGCGTCCAGGCGCCATCGGCATTGGTGCTTGGCTGGTACAAATTGGCAGTGACCGGGGCTGCAAGCGTAGTTTGTGATGGGCAATTCATGGGGCTTCCTTTTCGACCTGAACTCTGGTTTGTGTAACGACTTCTCCAAAAATTGTTATTTGCAACAAATGTATCAAAAAGTTGAAATAGTTGCAAGCGCTTGTCATTAACCATCACTTGCACATGGTCTTGGCGCTTCGCTGGCGCTGAGCAAAGTTGCTCAAAATGGGGTGGGGCAGGCCGCCAAGTCGGCCCGAAGCGGGCTGGACCGGCGCCGACCAATTCGCCGGGCGCCCAATGTGGTCAGTCGATTTTTGCGCCTGAAGCACGAATCACTTCGCCCCAGCGAAGCACTTCAGAGCGGATGAAACGCGCAAATGCTGCGGGGCCTACGCTGACAGCTTCCGCGCCCTGATCGGCCAGCGTTTTCCTGACTTCGGGCTGGCTCAGGATGGCCTGCAGTTCCTGGTGCAGGCGCTCGGTGATGGCGGGCGCAGTGCCAGCCGGGGCCACAACACCAAACCAGGGAACCACTTCGAAGTCGGGTAACACGGTTTCAGACAAAGTGGGCAGGTCAGGCATGGCGGCAACCCGTTGGGCGCTGGGGGTGGCGATCGCCTTGAGCTTGCCGGCCGCGACATGACGCTTGGCGACCGCCATTTGCAAAAACATGCCCTCCACCTGGCCGCCCAGCAAGTCGGTGGTGGCTGGGCCCACCCCCTTGTAAGGCACATGCAGGATTTGCACCCCAGCCTTGGTTTTGAACAACTCCAGCGCCAGGTGCGCACCCGTGCCGTTACCGCCAGAAGCAAAACGCAGCGCGCCTGGATTGGCTTTGGCGTGATCGATCAATTCCTTGGCC
>Ga0129336_10001549_pt1 | contig 13960 bp, 13 predicted proteins | sample CPB6_02_DNA_FD_96878 | JGI IMG/M metagenome (GOLD analysis project Ga0129336, IMG submission 96878) | Freshwater to marine salinity gradient microbial communities from Chesapeake Bay, USA - CPBay_Sum_0.6_0.2_DNA | ecosystem: Environmental > Aquatic > Marine > Coastal | place: USA: Chesapeake...
CTGGAAAAAACTTTATATACTCCTCTTTAAAGTACTCAGAAGCTAGCAGATTTTGAAATTTACTTATACTTAGTATATTAGATAATTTTAATATTTCTAAGATCAATTTCTCTTTTTCATCTGCAATTTCTAAGATAGAATTTAAATCTAAGCTCCTAATATGTGAGTAAAACCTAGCAAGCTTTTTATAGTCATTAGAAGGTACTGAAATTTTGATAGTTTCATAGAAATCTCCTCGGTATCCAGCAAGCTCATCTATAAAAGAGAGAGCGGTATCAGTTACATATTCTAAGGTTAGAATATATTTTGATAGGCTCGCTAACCTTTTTTCAGGGAAGGGTAGGCTCTTTGTTGCCTTCTGAGTGCTTAGTTGAGTAACAATATTATCTAAAGAAGTGCTATCCTTGATATTTTCTAATATAATATTATATTGCTCTAAACCAGTTGGTTGAGCACGGTATGCTTCACTCAAAGAATCATTTACTCTTTGTAAAAGATATCCAGAGACATTATTCTTTATAATTTCAAATACTGGTTCAATAAGATTATAAACGCTCTGATATATTGCTCCATTACTAGAAAGTCCATTTACAAAATCAATAAATCTTTGAGGGGGATTATCATAATAAGAGTAGTTAGTTTTATTTAACTCCGGCATAATATATGCTAAATATCTCTCTGTTAGAGTTAGCTGCTCAGTTTCTGTTAACTCCCTTTTTTGAGATAAAAAGTAAGCTTGAGTTAGTGAGCTATCAATTTTAAGTAAATCTATAATTGAATTATTATACTGATAAATAAATCTAAGTTCGTCAAAATATTGAGTATCGATAGTATTATTATATTTTACATCATACTCATTTATAAGCTTTAGACTAGCCATATTTTTTAATTCTTCACTTATCTTTGAGTTCATAATTATATTTGAAAGTACTTTTCGATTCTTAGTAGTTTTTATAATTGCTTTATATACTTTCTCTGATAATTGATCACTCTCCGCTAGTGAAGCAAGTACTTTTACTCTATTTTCTTTACTAATAGATTCCATAATAAAATCTTCAGTGATATTATCACGAGCTAACAAAGCTATCTTAACTAAGTAAGAATTTTGCTTATTTAGTATATCAAATACCTCTGTAGATAAATCATTACGACTTGCTAAGGCTGATAGTATCTGGAAATTTTTTTCTTTAATACCATACGTAACAATTCTTTTCTGAATTATATCGGTAAGGTTTTTGTTTTTTAAGAGAAGAAACATAATTCTCTCTAAATTATTATTCATATTTATCCTTACGGTTATTTTTTATATAATGTAAACAATAAATGCTAATTTATAAATTAAAATCTAACAACGGTATTTGACCGGTGCGTCGTACCTTCAAGAGTAGCAAAAAGCTCAACTTTTTGATTTAGTTCTGAAATAAGTATACTAAAGGTAAGGTCTGGAAGTACTTTTGTGGTTGCAAAGATTTCTTTAGTTTTCATATTTATTATATTTACCTTTGCACCTTTGCAACCAACTTTATCATCATGATACAAGCATGAGAATTCAGTGCTACCTACTAAGGCAGTTTTATCCTTCCCGGCATTTATAAATTTTAAATTTAATGTATACTGAGGATATATTGGAATTCTTGTAATGTTATTATTTAACGAGAGTAATACTATATGAGGCTGAAAACGTTTATCATCATTAGGATTTACCCTAATAAGGTAATCTTTATAGTCATAACTCTGATCTTGAAATACGAGTTGCTGGGTCCAGCCATCTAATAGTGCAATATTTATGTAGGTCTTAGGGTCCTCTTTGTTAGTTTTTATAGAGAGCTTAATGCCATCATCACTCCACTCCGCGGTTGAAGTTTTTATTTCTATTAATGGATCAGGCATTTGCTTATATTTCTCTATTTTATAATCATTATATGGCAATGAGGTGTGTAGTTTATTATCAATATAAGTAGATAGAGTGATATAATCATCTTTTGTTAATTTATAGTCAAATTTATATCTTACAGCAGAATTATCTAAGATTTTTTGCGTAGAAACAATATTTTTACTTTTTGTATTATAAACATCTATTTGATAATACTTTATCCCGGAAACCAAAGGAGGTTTCCAAGTGATCACAAAAGAAGATTCATTATCACTTATAACATTATCGATAACTGGATTTTTATTTACTATAAAATTTTTATTAGTTGAAATTACTCCTCTTCCATAGAAGGCATTATTTTCAGGTAAAAATGTAATTTTATTTATATTTTTAATAGTTTTACTTAAACTATAGTCACGGGCTAACTCGGATGCTAAAATGTAGGTAAAAAAAGCAGGGGCAAATTGATAATTGCTCTCAACTTTATAAATAATGCTATCTTTATATCCTTTATATACGACAAAATCATCACTTGGTAGAGCGTAATCTATGTTATCAAGGTAAGAATAATTTGAATGTAGGGATAATTTATTATCTAATGGAGCAATTTTTATAATATCTTTACATTTATTTATAAAAAAGTTTTTATTATCTTGTTCAAATTGATCACCTGCTAAAGTTACTATAGCAATATTTCTATTTTTAAGTGCTGTTACTTTTTTGCAGAGTGTATTATTGGAATCAATCATTTGTAGCGAGAAAGAATTTTCAAGAAAAATTATATTTACACTATTATTAGAAGCATAATTTATTGAATCATTAAGTATTTTTTCAGTTAAATATTTATTTTTATCATAAATTTTTATATTTAAATAAGATAATTCAGCTTTTATTGAAACATTAGTATTTAAGTTATTTATGATACTAAGAATTTTAGTAGTATCTGTGGTAAAAACATCTTCTTTTGGAGATATTATTTTCTTGAGATAAGGGTCATATGTTTGAATATTACCAATCATGTTTTTGGGCATATTAATCTCTTCACCAAGGATAGCTATTTTTATTTTATTCTTGGTCGGAATATTATTTTTATACATTGAACTATACCATTGATGATTAGCTATATTCGAGTTTAAGTTATATCCTAGGGCATTTGAGGTAAGTAATTTTGAAAATAATATTAATATAAAAATAATTATTGTTTTGTTTTTCATATTATCTACCTTTATTGTAATTTAATATATTAGAAATCGTATTTTTATGTTTAATAACCATTTTTTCGCTAAGCATATTGTTATTAAGTATAATTGAGAAAGAGAGATCATCTAATATTGTTGTTTTTGCGATTGGTTCGCCGGTAGCGTAGTTTATTATCTCAACATCATCGCCACCACAGGCCAATCTCTCTTGAAAGCATAAATTTACTGTTGTTCCTTTTATTACATGATCTTCTTTATCAATCTCTAATAATTGAGCATATAAATAGTATTGCGGAGTAACATAATGTGTTTGTAAATTTCCGGGAGTACCAATTAATAGTACATTATAATGAGCCCGTAGCTCAGAGATCTCATCAACTGGAATAATGAATTTAGAATCATTAGTGCTAATTTTTTTATCCGTATATAGGCTATAATTCCAATCGAGTAAAGTATAATCTAATTGGCCGTCACCTCCTTTATTTTCGAAGGTAACTTCAATTCCTTTATCATTCCAACTAGTTGTTATATTTGAAATATTTGCTACAAAGACAGGTGTTTTACTTTCTGGGAATTTTATATCAGTAACATAAAAATTATCAGAGAAATATAATCTATCTTTATATTTAATTGCTAATACTATATAACCGCCTTTCCATGCATCTATAGGTATTGTTACTCTCTTTTCATTGTTTTTCACCTTGAAACTTGTAATTTTTCCATTAAATTGATAAATAATTTCCTCTGATAATATTTTATCTTTTGTGTTATAAGATATCATAATATCTGTTTTCTTTGTATTTGATATAGCTTTAGTAATTGTGGCAGATGAACTTTTGGCCAAATTAGCTTTTATTATTTTTATTGAAGTACTTTCATTATATAATAATTTATTTATATCTAGAAGTCCATATCCGGTATTAGGATCTTTACCTTGTATATCAATGTCTAGAGTGGATTTTGACAATTTATCTTTAAGTTTAGTATAGGAAATATTAGGATTTTGTTCTAATAAGAGTGCAACCGCTCCTGAAATATGAGGAGCGGCCATTGATGTGCCACTCATATAATCATAATTATAATTATCATTAAATGGGATAGTTGAGATGATATCAACTCCAGGAGCTGCGATGAAAATCGATGAGTCAAATGATGAAAAATAACTTTTATTTAATTTCTTATCAATAGCTGCGACACTTATAGAACCTTCACAACCAGCGGGAAGATTTAAGGGATTCAAATAAGATCCCTGATTTCCAGAAGCAACAATTACTGGAATATTTTTATTTATAGCATTATTTATTTCAATACAGGTTAAGTTATCATTTTTTTCAAATAAATTACGCTCTCCCCCTAATGAAAGATTTATTACATTAGCACCATTCTCTACTGCATACTTAATTCCTGAAGCAACGGTGAGATCCGAACCGCCATTTGCTCCTAAAACCTTGATTGGCATTATTTTAGCATCTGGTGAAATACCTGTTATACCGATATCATTTTTTTTAGCAGCAATAATTCCAGCAACATGGGTACCATGACCTTGATAGTCGCTGTTTACATCTTTACTAATAATTTCATTTGTAATTGTTGAGTAGCCATCTACTAAATTTCCTTTTAAATCTGGATGGGTACCATCTACACCTGTATCTAAAACAGCAACTATTATATTTTTGCCGGTATAGTTTTTATGTGTTTTGCCTAAATTCAGAGCAATAGTCCCCCATTGAGCCCTTGTGGAATCATTTATTATTTTGCTAAATTCGTTTTTTAATAAATTATTGTCACTGCCAAATGAATTAACAGGTGTAGTAATGAGTATAATAGCTAAAAATAGTGAGAGTTTTGTTTTAATATATTTTATCATATATATAGTATTAGTAAAAATTTAATAATTACATAAAATTTATGTTATTATTAATTAAATAATAACAATATTATCTTATGAAAAAAAATAGAGATAATGAAATTCTTAATAATGAGCTAATAGAGGAACAGGGTGTATTAGATCATGCAAATACTATTTTAAATTCTACAAAAAAAGAAATTGTTGATAGATTGGATAGTAGTAAAAATATTAGAACTACACATATTCAGAGCAATGATGAAATAAATGCTATAAGAGATAATAGTATAAAACTTTATGAAAAATTAGATAATATTGATGATAAGTTAATTTTTGGAAGAATTGATCTATCTGATGGTCAGAGTTATCATATTGGCAAGATAGGAGTAAAAGATAAAAATCAAAACAACATAGTTTTAGATTGGCGTGCTAAAGTAAGTGGAAAATATTATCAGAGCAGACCTACAGATTGCATGGGTGTATCCAGGAAGAGAAGCATTAGAGTAGAGAATAATAAAGTAATTAGTATCAGTGACGAGCTATTTGATAGTTTTTATAAAGAGAGCTCAGTGTTGAGTAGAGATAATATCCTCTTAGATAATATTTTATCAAATAAGAAAGATAAGATGAGTAGCGTGGTAAATTCGCTACAGATTGAACAGGATACAATTATCAGAGATATCTTTGATGGTGCGTTAATAATTTCTGGTGCCCCTGGCACAGGTAAAACGGTAGTTGCTCTTCATAGAGCGGCTTATCTTTTGTATACTAAGAGAGAGTATTTAAGTAAAAAAGGGGTGCTTATTATAGGACCTAGTAAAGGTTTTAATAATTATATATCAGATGTATTACCTTCACTAGGAGAGGGGTATGCGAGAATTGCAACAATTAGCGAGTTATATGATCATGAAATTGTGGCTGATTACGAAGATGAAAGATTGATTACTATAAAAAGTAAAGAAGAGATTGCTATTTTACTTAAAAATATTGTAGTAAACGAGATAATTATCCCAAATAACGATTTAGTCATAGACTTTATTGATACTAAAATTACTCTATCTAAAGATATCGTTAAAAGGATTATCAGAAGAAATATAAATACGATGAGTAATTATAATGAGGGCAGAGTTGAAACTCTGCTTGAATTAATGAATATAATAGCAGATTTGCTTATTGAGATAAGAGGAGAGGATCCTGAAGATAAATCAATTAAATTAGAGACTATTTCAGAGATAAGAGCTTCAAAAAATGCAAGGAGGTCGTTAAATTCATTATGGATGCCAAAAAAGCCGATTGAGATAGTTATGAAATCATTAGGAGATTATGAAAAGCTTTGCATAGCTGGAGAAGGTTTATTTACAAAGAGCGAGTTGGTAGCACTTGGCAGGAATGTCGATAATTGGAGTAATTTAAAATTAAGTAGGTTTGATATACCTATCTTAGATGAGATTAAAGAAATCTTAGGGGATCTGCCATATAATTATGCAACAAGTTATAGTTACAATGATGTTGATAATAGTTATGAGTATGAGATCAATAATGATGAACTGTATTCAAATAATGGCTGGCGATATGGTCATATTATCGTAGATGAGGCACAGAATATTAGTCAGATGGAGTGGCGAATGCTTCTTAGGAGGGTTAGTAATAATTCTTTTACAATCTGTGGTGATGACAATCAAAAAATTACCACAGCGAGTACAATGAAACTTTCGAATCTGAACAAATATTTTACAAAAATGAAAGAATATAAATTATTGATAAACTATAGAACACCAGAAGAAATCTTAAGTTATGCCGAGAGTGAGCTAGAAAAAGCTGGTATAGTTAGAACAGATTTAATAAAGTCAATAAGAAGCGAGCCAGAATCGTTAAAATATATCAAAAATGACTTATTATTAGATAATAATCTAGGCTCATTAGTTGTAATAACAAATGATCCGGATAAATATAAAGATAAGTATTATTGTTTAACACCTATAGAATCACAAGGAAGAGAGTTTGATACAGTTATACTAGATTATAATTCTGTTAAAAATGATGGAGTGAATGCAATTTATGTTGCAGCAAGTAGAGCAAATAAGAGATTATATATTTTAGAGTAATGACAAGATCCCTTATAACAATATAATAATATTAATTGAGGAGTTCTATGAGTAATTATACCTATACAAAAATTCCTAAAAAAATTAGTAGTATATCAGATAGTAAGGTTAGGAATTTACTCAATAGAGAGTTATCGAGATATCAAGATATTTACTATAAATCTAAAATAGCTTTTGATAAAGTTAGTCAGTATCTTCCATTAGGTGTCTCCTCAAGTTTTCAACACTATAATCCTTTTCCGCTTTATATAAAGGAGAGTAAAGGTGCTTACATAAAGGAGATTGGTGATAATGAACTTCTTGACTTAAATATGGGTTTTGGCTCGCTAATAATAGGACATAATGAAAAAAAATTCATAAGGAGATTGAGTGATTGTATAAAAAATAAAGGAATTTTATATGTAATGCCTTCAGAGAGTTTATATGAGGCTTCAAAACTTATTTGTAAGAGATTTAATATAGATAAAGTAAGATTTACCAACTCAGGAACCGAGTCATTGATGTATGCTATTAGATTGGCTAAGAGTTTTACTAAGAAGGAGTATATCGTAAAGGTTGAGGGTGGTTATCATGGTGGCTATGACCCGCTATTAGCTAGCGTTAAACCTGATCTTAGCATATGTGGCGATGAGAATAAGCCTAATGTGATACTTCCTTATTATGCAAAAAATGAGAAGGTTATAGTTATACCTTATAATAATATAGAGGCTGCTGAGAGCATTATAAAGGAAAATAAAGCTAAGATTGCAGCTCTAGTTATTGAACCTATTATGGAGAATATTGGATTAGTATTGCCAGATGATAATTACTTATCAATGCTTGAGAGAGTTTGTAGAGATAATGAGGTATTACTTATTTTTGATGAGGTAAAAACTGGGCTCACTACAAGCTATGGCGGTGCAAAAGAGCTGTATAATATAACTCCTGATTTAATAACATTAGGTAAATCTATCGGTGGAGGTTTAAGTATTGCCGCTTTTGGCGGTAGAGATGATATTATGAAACTTATTGAAGATAAGATAGCAAATCACTATGGCACTTATAATGGTAATCCATTAGCAATTGAAGGAGTTATTGCAGTTAATAAGTTGGCTAGTAGAGAAAAATTATTAGAATGCTATCAAAATAATTATCTTTTAGCATGTAATTTATTTAGTATTATTGAAAATTACGAGTTACCCTCCTATGTTACTGGTGCTGGTGCAAAAGGCTCAGTTGTTTGGAGTGAAAAAGTAGTTAAGAATTACCGAGATTATAAGAATAGTAATTTTATATTGGCTGAACTTATGTATTTATATTATCTTAATAATAAAATTGCTACTCCTCCTGGTTTAGATGAGCAATGGTTAATAAGTTTTTCTCATGGTATTAGTGAAATTAATTATATAACAGAGGTTTTTAATAATCTAGCAGCTGAGATAAGATCATGATTGAAAATGAGAGAAAATTTTTATGTTGGTTTTTACCAAAATCTGCAGAACATTTAGAGGATCATTTGCAATTTTATATTTATCGGTCAAAAAATAGCGAAGTAAGAGTAAGGATTGTGAGTAAAGAAAAAAATAAACATGCTGAAATTACATTTAAATATGATATTAGTGATAAAAAAAGACTTGAATATACAAAAATTATTCCATTATTAGTAGCAAATTTACTTAAATTAAAAAATAATAAAATAATAAAAAAGAGAAGATATATATATCATAATGAGGGGTTTAGATGGGAAATCGACAAATTTATAAATAGTAAAGAACTTATTATTGCCGAGTTAGAGAATCAGGATAGTAGAAATTTATCTATGCCTAGTTTTATAAAATATGAAGTTACTAATAATAAAAGATATAGAAACCGTAATATATTCAAGCTTTTATAATAAATAATATTTATATATAAAGTAAATATTTAAACATTATGGTTAAAATTATATCTTTAGCACAATATTTTTATGGAGAATTTATTCTTAATTTTTTGGGTGCTATCTTTTAGCATTCTTTTAATTTTTGGATTGTATAATGATATTTTTAAAAGAGGAAAAGCCGATAAGGTAAATATTGATAAAGGAGCTAAGGATGAGAGATAAAAAGCCAAAAATTATGGGACCAGATGGTAAGCTTGTATCACTTGGGGATATTAAATTAGTAGCATACCTTTTGAGCTGTTCTCACCATGGAAGAGATTACGGGGTAAATAAAGGAGATTTGATCTTCTGTGCTAAGTGCGGTGAGATAATGAAGGTTAGTAAAATTTTAGCAGAGTAATGACAAAAATTTTATTATACTTATAATAATAAAATGATTTCTACTGCATCGAGAGATAAAAGTATATTATCTAAAGAAGATATTGAGAACTATATATTCCCAGCTAGTCTTAATTTTAGAAATTTTGATTCACTTTTAGAAATACTTAGTGAGTATTCTCCTAATCTTATAAACTTTAATAATGGTCTTTGCATAGAAAAAATAAAAGGTGTTTTGGCATATAAAATTTATAACGAATTTGAAGAAATTACATACAAAAAAAAAGAGAGGAAAAAGTTCTTAAATAAAAATAAAGAATGTTTATTTGATGTAGTAATGTATAAAGGTTATAATTATAAAAATTTTTATAAAGTAATAGTCAAAATTAATTGTAAAACTATAAAAGATAAAGTAATAGAAGATTATAATTCAAATTTTTATCAATACTTCTGGTCTAAAGAGGTACTAAATATAAAAGCTGTTCTTATTGAGGTAATGGCAATGTTTGATGATATTTTTTATGAAGAAGAACTTTTTTGGGGAGATGATATTATTTTATTAGATGATGAAATCGAGAGAGTAGTGGAGCCTTCGACATATCTTAAGGAGTTAAAAAAATGAAAAAAAGAGTATTTATTTTTTTATTTTCTATTCTCATATCAATCACTAGTGCTAATTACTTATTTACAGCCAATAGTTTAGTTAAAGTTAATCCAAAAGATAAGCTTGAGAGTCTTTTGAACTCTGAATTGAGAAGGGATAATGGCTCGTTATTTTATAAAATAACTACCTTCTGGAACGAGACAGGTTACGAGTATTATGGAAATAAAGATTATAGAGTTATCTTTGATAAAAAAAATAAGTATTTTACTTTTATGAATAATGAGAAAACACTTACAGAACTAACAGATAGATATAAAAAAAGCAGAGCACTTGTTGAACTCAAAAAGAAATATGTAAGTTTTGTAGAAGAAGATAAAGATGAGTTAATATACTTTAGTAACTTTGATAATACTGCCGATAATACAATATCTTTTATCTCGGTGTTGAGAGACATTTTGAAACGTGGCGAAAATCTTAAAATTAAAAATAACCTAATTACTGGTAATTTTAGTAATGATAAATTACTACCAGGATTTGATAGACTTATATTTAGTGATGGAGTGAATGTATTTAATTTTAAAGTAAGTTATAAAAATGATGTTATAGAAAGTTATGAGTTTTATATGTATTCAGGAGAGGGTGAGTATAGAAAAAAAAGATTGGTAGTAGTTGAACGGAGTAAATTGGCAAGAAAGTATAATTGGCCTGCCCAACGTCAAATTATTAAGAGATCAGAGTTAGAGAATAAAATAATTGAGTTATCAATACCAGTGAATAAATTAAAATTTCTTGATAATTATAACGATATTGAGGATTTGAAAGTAGCTCTAAATAATGAAAAATCGCTATTTCCCTCTTATGTTGTAAAACTAAAAGATGGTTTTGGTATATATACAGATATAAGAGATCGAAATAATTATTTAGAAGCTATTTGTTTTGATACTTTAGATAATATTAAAAATTTTAGAGAGTGCAGAGTAGAGGACCAGCCAATTTATAATGATTCATTAAAAGGATATCTAGGTATAATAGAAAAAATGATTTTGGATGAGTACCCAGTACCTGAATTTTTCAGAGCTTTGGATATGTTGTCCCATAGCTTATTTTTATATGATCGTTCAGCAATTGCATCTGCTGAAGATAGTGATCATTATTCATGGTATTATATGAATAATATTGTTAGATATATACATTCAAAAACTAAATAAAAGAATAAACAAACTAAGTATTATGAAAGATGTTATTTCAACATGTAATCTAGAGTACTCTTCTTTTTGATATTTTATATTTAGCTCTAGAAATTTTTTACCAAATAATGGCTTATGGTTAAAGTATTTACCAAAAAAATGTTCAAATGGTTTATCTAAGTCAAAAAAAAGAGCTGCAAATGCTGTAATGATAACGTGAATATTTCTTTCAGGTAATAAATAGTAAAGCAAAATAAATATAGATAATAAAAGTAAACCATCTATTCTAGCGACTCTAAGATAAATCTTCTCGGTAGGAAATTTTCCCCAATGAGGTATCAAATCCATAATAATATGTGAGGTAAGTGCTAACGGAATTGCAAAAACAGGATTTGAGATAGTTACCCCGATTGCTGCTCCAGCTAAGACATGATTTGTAGCTAACATAATAAACTATAGTAACTAAAAATCGTAGGTTGTAAAATATTATAAAATATTACCTTCTCTTAATGCAGTTTTGTACACGGATTCATTCATAGTTAGTTTACAAGATATATCACAGTTTAAGGATGTAGCATTTCTTATCTGCCTAGAGAGAATGTATAGATCGTCAGGATGGTATTTCTTTAAGTTTATATCAACTAACATATCAACATCGCTATCATCATTAGCATCTCCTCTTGAGACGCTTCCAAATATAACGATTTCTTTAATGCCATATTGAGAAGCTATTTGATAAATTAAGGTTTTATTTTTCTTTAAAATTTTTCCTTGTTTGGTTGCATTAAGCCATAATTTTCCCATATTAGTATTATATATTTATATAAAATATAATCATGAATTCAAATAATGCAATTATAGTATAATTAAGTATAAGGAGAAAATATGAAAACATTAAGAAAAGAAAAAACACATAAGATAGAGATGATAAGCCTATCAATAAGCCCTGTTGATCCTAAATTTCAATATCAATGTTATAGTTGTGGTAGAGTTAGCACTGAAATTTCACAAATAGTCAAATTTCCTTGCAGATAGTTGTGATAATTATTTTATTTTCTTTGATATGAAAATATAATATATTTATGTTGCTTAGATTTATAATAGTAATATTTTTATTAAATAATATTAGCTACTCTATAACATTTGCCGATAAAGAAATAAAAAGTAAAGATGGTATAATTGCGATATATCATAATTCGCAACCCGGTTTAGGCTATCCTACTAGACCAAGTTGCACTGGAGTAAAAATTTCACAGATTCTTATTTTAACAGCAGCGCACTGTGTCTATAAATATCAACCTGAGAATTTATATATTTCAGATGGCATAATAATAAATAATGGTATAGGGTTAATTTCAATAAGAGATATCATAATTAATCCTGGTTATATAAAAAACGTGAATAACGAGGATGCTGTTTATTATGATTTAGCTTTACTTAGAACAGGTGAGAAAATGGTCAGTAAGGGTATTATTGCACTTAGCAACATAGAAATTAATGAAATAGCTCATAAATCAAAGATGTCTATATTTGGTTTTGGTCTAAATGAAAATGGAGATTACACTAATAAATTATTAAGTGCATCGGTATATGACTTTACTAGTGAGCTATCATATAATAAATTGAACTATAATTATGATGTGTCAAAACTAATTCCAGTTGGTGGGTATAAACAAAATCTAAAAAAATTTTCAGGCCCATGTCAGGGTGACTCAGGGGACCAATTATTCTTAAATATAAAAATTAAGGAGTTTTTATAGGGGTAGCTTCCTTTGGGGTTGTAAAGGAAGATTGTGGTAGGGGGAAATATATATGCACAAGCGAATATGCAGCGAGCTATGTGAGGGTACTGCCAAATTTAGAATGGATAAAAAAATCTGCTAGCGTTCTTGAGAAGAAGATAAAGTACGTTCATAACTATAAAATAATTGATCAAACAGGTGATAGTGTTGGTAATTTTGATATTATGAATACCTATATAAGTAGTACAGAGAGTAAGTTAAAATTAATTTCAGAGATGATTACTGCAAGTGATAATAAACCTAAAATAAATATTATTATATTTAATGAGATAGGTAATAAAATATTATATAAGTATAATAATATAGAACAAAATCTTTATAATAATGAGAATAAATTTGTTTGTAAAGGTAGTGAAAGTATCATAAATAACACTTATTATTATGAGTTTGAAAAAAAATGTTTTCCTAACCGTTTTTCTCTAGTTGTCATGATATATAATGATAAATATTCTTTATCAGATGAATCTTATATAGGTAAGATTGCTTTATCAGCATAATTATATATATAAATAATTTATATATGATTGTTTTATTACTGTATAATATTTTTTTAAAATTACATAATCATTACTTATAAAAATAATATAGTGAAATATGATGATATATTTTGGATAATATTATTAATTATGCACTCGGGCCAAATAATTGACCGTCACCTTATAGGATTCGCGTCGAAGCCGATTAGCAAAATTAATAGAGCTGGCAGATTGCCAGCTCTGTTTTTATGATATAAATTATTCTTGACTTATTCCTTTAAGCCATTCTTCTACACCTAGTTCATTTAATTTTGCGATTACCTCTTTATGCTTATCGTCTTTTGAGAGTTTAGTATAAAATGAATCTTGAGTAATTTCAACATCTTTACTACTATCGTATTTTTTCATTGGAGTAAAGATAACCTGAAGTGAGAATTCTTTATCAGCAAATGATTGGTCAATAAAGTATCTTCCATCTTTTTTATATAGTTTAAGTTCTAACCCTGATAAAGCTTCTGTATAATTAGGCTTTGTTTTATCTACTAACAAGAGGAGATATTTATCTATTTCTTCATTGGATAGCCCGCCTGCTTTTAGTAAATTTTTTGTATAGATTGTAAATGCTTTATCCA
>Ga0129336_10001550_pt1 | contig 13946 bp, 2 predicted proteins | sample CPB6_02_DNA_FD_96878 | JGI IMG/M metagenome (GOLD analysis project Ga0129336, IMG submission 96878) | Freshwater to marine salinity gradient microbial communities from Chesapeake Bay, USA - CPBay_Sum_0.6_0.2_DNA | ecosystem: Environmental > Aquatic > Marine > Coastal | place: USA: Chesapeake Bay...
CCCATTAATCCTAAACCATATCTAAAGTTTCTAGCATCTTTATTTTTATAAGTATTTACATAGTAGTTTTGAAATGTATCTTGTAATACATCTTGCATAATTTCTTGACTACCTTCAACAACGTTAGCTTTAAAGTAATTAAGACCTACTTTACCATATGTTTGAGGTTTTGCTAATGACTTTATTGCATTTATAAAATTTACTCTTTGTTTAGTAAAAGCACCTTCTAAAGCTTTTTTACCTGGATCAAATATGATTTGGAATTCTTTACCAACATTAGCAACAGTTTTTCCAAAAGCAAATTTTGGCACCCCTTTTAAGAAACTTGCATTTGTAATTGATGGAAAAACAAGTTTGTTACTATAGTAAATTAAAGCTGTGTTAGATAAAGTATTCCAGAATGCACCTTTAGATGCTTGTTTCATCATAGATTCTTGTTGTTCAAGACTAGGTGCTTTTCCATTTTCTGCTACATAATCATTATATAATCTATCATATGCTTGATATCTTGTAAAACCTCCTTCAAGTTTACCTTCTGATAGTGCCAAGTTCATAGACATCATATCATGCCAAAGTGCACCAGCAGTAACAGAACTTCTTGCAAGATTAGTTATATTATCTGTATTCTTTAATTGTTGAAACGCAGCTGTAGTATTATGTAAAGGATTAATAAAGTTTCCAAAATGTCTTGAAGCAGAACCAAAAAGTTCTTTTGCTTTTGATAGATTTGAATAATTCTTTACACCAGACATTAATTTACCAGTAGCTTTACTTGCATCAACCAATGCTCTTGGTAAACTACCAAGTTTATTTACAAATGATCCTGCACCCTCTACTGCACCAGTAGCAACATTACCTCCACCAAACAAACCTCCAATCAAAGCACCTTCAACAGCACCTTCTGCAAGAATACCCATTGAATAAGATGCTGAGTTAAGTAAATTTACAGTAAATCCTCCAAGACCACCTTTTGTTGATGCACCTATTGCATTGTAGTACTCATAGTCTCTTGCACTTTGTTCATCTGCATAAAATAAACCATCCCCATTTAAAATACTCTGGTATGATTTAATAGGATCCATAAATCCTTTTGACAACATTGGCCATGCAGAATGTGTTGCCCATCTCTTTAAATCATCTCCAAATGTAGTGTTTTGATTAAACCAACTTTCATTATCAATCAGTGGGTGAAACCCTACTTTATTATATGTTTCTTGACCATAAGCTTTATATCTTTCTCTAAAGGTACCTTGTGGAGATGCATCATAAGCATATGGTTGTACATATGCTCCCTGGTCAGTCATGTTATTTACTTTAGCCAAACTTCCATTCATAACAGCTTCAAATGAACCAGCTGTTTGACCATTTATTTGTGAATCTTTTACATTTGATGGAGTATAATGAGGAGTAACACCAGCTGTGTTATCTTTTATAAAATTAGTTTGATTAACAAAATTATCACTCCATTTCAATCCAGGCGCAAGTGGTTGTTCTATTCTTGCTGGATCAAGATAGTTATTCTGAGCCATCAACTGTTGAAATGGTGTCTCTTGCTGATTAATGTTTTCTGCAGAATTTAATGTTTCTTCGATCATTTCTTAATATTTATTTCCACCTCCAAAAAGGATTATTCACTGTACCACCAAAGTTTACATTTGCTTTTTCAATCAAGTTTTGATTACCTGACTGATGTATTTTTCTATAAGTATCAAAGTTTAAAGATGTAAGCTTTTGGAACATTCCAAAAGTTTCTTCATCTTTTTCATCAATTTTTTTACCACTTCTAGAATTAAGATCCCATTGAAACTTATGTTCTACTTTAGATCCATCAGGTCTTAATTCATAGGTGGTACCAGATGCAATATAATCTCCAGATCCAGGGACTTTTTCAATTCTATAAGTACCTGTTCCGTTTGGATCATTATACTCATAACTTTTTTGATTTAGTAAAGTTTCCATTGGTGTAGGAAATTGTTTACTGTATAACTTATTACCTTCCCAAATATTCTTAGGTGCTATAAATGTAATACCATTTTGATAAATTTTATCAATCTTAGCTTTAAGTTTATTTGCATCTGCATCATCTTCAGACATACCTTTAATTACCTTTTCAATTACTTCTCTTGGAGCCATCAATTTCATTGACCCAAGTTTTTCATTTTCCATAGAGATAGTTGTGGCACCAATAAAGAATGGTTTTAATTCTTTATTAGTGTTCAATTGATTTTTAAGTTCAGCAATAATTGCAAGTGCTTCACTTTGTTCTATTCCTGTTGGATCATCATCATTAGCAGGTTTTATATTTCCTTCTGTGGTGATTCTATACTGTGAATTATCCCGATTCCAAATTGTTGCTAAAACAGTATTAAACATACTCATAGCAGATTGATTTCCTGGATCCCAGTTTACTCCAGGTGCAACTTGCATCATACCTGTTTCGGATTTAAGACCATATATATTATCTTTTCCTTTCTTTTGTGAAGTACCAGGAATGTAAGAGTATAAACCACCCTTTTCAGGATCCATATTTGTAAGCTCATCAAATGACTGATCAAATACATCTCTTACCCATGAAGCTGTTTCATGAACATCTTCTCTTCCATCACCAAATACTTTTCCAAGATTTGTTAAAGGGAACACATAGTTGTACCATTTTCCTGTTGCAGCACGATTAGTATCTTTAGAAATATCAAATCCTAAAATTGTTCCAATCTGTCTATCAACTTGATCTGCAATTTTATTAAACTCTTCTGTGTGACCTTTACCATCCAATACATAACGATTCATCATCAAATCTACTGCTTGATCAATTTTTTCTGGAGTTACATTTTTATATGTTTCAGGATCTTTTGCTTTTACTTTTGAAACTATAAAATTTAAATCTTTTTCAAACTTAGCTCTAATGTTATCATAGTTTTGATTTCTAATTTGAAGCAATGCATCATCAGCTCTTTTTAATTGTTGCAAGTTATATATTGCTGGATCATTTGCATATGCTTTTGAAATAGGATCTCCTTGTCTCAATGATGCCCAACTTTGCATGTATGAATTTACTTCCCATAATTGTCCAGAGTTAGCAAGTTTTTTAATAAAGCTATTATTGTCTTTTTTGTATTCAGTCCAGATACCATTCCATGCTTCTTTCATTAGTTTTTTATTGGCATCTGTACTACCTGCTTTCCCTGCATCAATAATTTTATTTGCTACTTTATGTGATGGATTAAAGTTTAATATAAGTTGTGCTAGTTGTGATGCACTAAATGATCCAGTAGTAATACCATTTTGAATTGTTTTCATTAAATGATCTCCACCTTCTACTGCACCACTTAACATTTGATTTCTACTCATTCTTTGTAGTTCATCAAATGTAAATTTACCTTCTGTTTCTGAACCTGTACCTCCAGGAACTGGAAAATCTAAATTAAATCCATTTGCTTGTGGATTAGTAATTAATCTACCATTTTGATCATATGACCAATACCCTAGACCAACATTATGATCAGCAGCTTTTTCAAACATTCTTTGCTCATGTTGCAATCTGAGTTCTTCTTCTCTATTTCTATGAGCTTGTTGTTGTCTTTGACTTGCATGTTTATGTCTTAAAAATTCAAGACCAACAGGATTTGCTTTATATTCTACTTCATAGTTTGCAAAAGCATAAGCATTTGCAGCACCCATTATTTTTTGTTCTGCTGCAATAGCTGCATATCCTGCATCTACTTTAAGTCTTGCTAATTCTATATCACTTAGTATATCATCTGAACTCTCTTCTCCAGCTGCTTTTTTATCATTTATCTGATTATTTAAGTTACTTGTATTTTGTGCAATTGTTGCATTTACAGCAAATAACTCAGATAATGATTTACCATAGTTATTTTGTTGAGGATTTACATTACCAGCATTAATATCTTTTTCTAAATTACCAATAAGGTTTTGAGTAGTATTTAATTCATCTTGAGCTTTTCCATCTTTTTGCTCAGCATATTTTTTAATGTAGTCGTACTTTTGTTTAATATAATCTTTTTCAGCTTCAAGAGTACTACCAAATTTTTCTTTATTCTGATATGCATAGTTCATCCTTTCTACAAATGCTTCTTCTCTATACTTATCTTGTATATCAGGTCTATTAGCATACTCTGCTAAAAACATTTGTTGAAGAGTTGGTAGAATTAATTCTCCATTCTTTTTTCTTACAAAGTATAATCCAGACTTATCTGGTTCTTGTACAACGGCACCAATATTATATTTCTTAGCAAGATCTAAATACTCCTGGTAGTCATTTACATTAGCGGTGTATCTTGCATTTGCCATGTTTAAGGTTTCATCTAATGTTGCATCCTTAAACATTTGTCTTCTTAACTCAAGTCCTTGTATACCTGTACCCCACCATTGTTTTCTTTGTTTTTCATCTTGTGAATTTTTAAGAGCATTGGCAGACTCATAAGTATTTTTCCAATTTTTAGTCCAAGCCATATCTTTCATTAAGTACTTATCCTCATAGAAAGGTCTAAATACTTGCATAGCTTGATTTACATTTTGTTCTAAAGAAAGATCTAGTCCTGAAACTCTTTTAAGATTAAAATCAATTTGTTTTAGTAACTCATCTTTCTTTTTAATATTCATGTCATGAGTAAGGTCAGCACCATATAACTGGCCATACAGATTATTTAACTGTTTCCAATTAGTATCATATTGCGTTTGTTTAGTTTGCAATAGATTTCCATAGAAATTTAGATCAGGTTGAAACGGCTGATAATCTGGTATAAAATCTGTGACTCCTTGTAGATACGTTGCCATAATTTGTCTTTGTGTAAAACTATTAAAATTTTTTTAGTTTAATAAACCTATAAAGTTTACATGATAAATGGAAGCCATGAATCAATATAAACAAAACCACCATCTTCAAACATTTCTCCACCATATTTACTAACAGTTCCATGCATAGTATTTACCATATTTGGATCTGGATTGTTTGTTGAATTTGAATTATTACCACTCATCATTCTATTAGCACATGCAGAAGGATTTGGATCACCATTATCTTTACACCACTTAAACCATTCTTCTTTAGTTTTTCCTGAAGTTTGTGAAGGATTAGTTGTCTTTGCTGTAGGTTGATAATACATTTGTCCTCCTACTCCTGGAGATACTTGATAGTTCGGGAACATCTGATTTAATGCATCAGTCTTCCATCTATTGGTAATTGCATTAGTATAGTAATTTCTTAAGTTATTTCTCATTGCCAACTTAGCATTATCAAACTGTTGATTAGCAATTGTATTTTGATCATACAATCTTTGCTGTGTTGCTTGATTCAACATGCTTTCCTGGTTTCTAATGTCTGTAGCTTTCATCTCAAATTGATTTGCTATGTTAACATTAGCATTGTTATACTTAGAAAGTACATCTGCAGCATTCTTAGAAGCCTGACCTTGTACACTTGATGATCTTGCAGATAGTGCTTGTGGTCCAGCAAACTGTGCCATACCTGCAGTTTGTATATTTGCTTGTTCTGCATTAGCAGCAAGTTCTCTTGTTGGATCTAAGAATGTAGGTCTTGGTGTTTGAAGTTTTGCAGGAGCTGCCCAAGGCATATATTTTTTAATTCCCATTAGATCTCCAAATGCACCGGTAGTTTTAATTGTGTCTTGTAACCACCATTCAGCAGGAGGACCAGGTACGGGCACATCTTTAGGCTCTGTACAAGGAGGGCAAGTACCATCTGCATTTGCAGTCATATTTATTACTGTACCATCAGATTTTTGACACGGGCAATCTTTAGGTTTTGGAGGATCACAAGTACAATTATTTTGAGCATCTTTTGGTTTGTATGAAGGATCTGGTGATCCGTCAGGTAATTTTTCATTTTCACATTGACATGGTCCTACACCAGGAGTATCTGGCATATCTTCAAATTTTAAACCATGAATTAATTGAATTTCTCCTTGTGTTGTATTTGTATAGTATGCATCAATAGGGGATATATTAGTAGTACCCATACCAGCTTCATCACTTACTCCTACTTGTGCACCATATGGAGTGAAACCAGCAAAACGTGTAATACCAATAAGTGATCTATATGTATCATCATCATATTTATTAGGGTCAGCATCAAGATCCTGCATTAATTTATCAGAAGCAATAAATCCAGCTTGTTGTATATAAGCTTCTTCATCATATGGAGAAGAAGCTCTACCATCACCTGTTTTTCTTTTCATTGGTAAACCAACGTTTTCACTTACAGCTTCAAGAGATGTATAACCTGCATCTTTAATTTTTTGTCTTATATCTTTAATCTCGGCGTCAGTTAAATTTGGATTGTTTTTTTTAATCATCGTTTTAAAACCTTCCTCATCACTATTTGGTTTAATTATACCATCACGATCAAGATCTTGATCATTCATTTGTCTTAAATCACCTTTATAGTCTGTATATAAATAAGAACCAAAACCTTTAACTCCAATTTTATTTCCAAGAGTTGTTGTTTTTAGGTTTCTTTCTTGCATTGTAAGATACTTCTTTACAATTTCGTCATCTGAAAGTTGTGACTCATCCATTGGATCTTTTCCAAATAGATCTTTGTACATTTTACTGTAACCACCTTTTTTACCTTTATATGATTTTTTATCATTAAGAGTTTCTCTTACTTGTTTTACAAATGCTTTTTTAGCTTTAGGATCATTAAAGGTTTGTTTCATTGCTTCAAAAGTTGCAGCAGCAACTGCATCACCATTCCAACCACTTGCTAAATCAGATCCAGAATATTTATCATATTGAGTTGCAGTAACTTTTTGTTCTATTCTTTTACCATCTTTTACCACATATATTTTTTCTTTTAAACTACCATCAGAATTAAGACCCTTTTTTCTTGCTTTTGCATAAGCATCTTTTAAAGCATTTTCTCTTGCAACAGGATCATTTTCCCATGCAGCATTATAAGGTACTTCAATACCATCTTGTGCTTTAGTTAATGGAAACATAGGACCTGATCCAGGAATTCTCTTAGGTCTTCCCTGATAGTTTTGAGATTGACCTGAACCCATTGACATACCATAAGCAGCTTCTGGCATATCATAGAATGGCATATCATAACCACCCATTGTCATACCGTACTGTGCCATAGGAGGAGCTTGTTGTTGCATCTGTTGTTGTTGCATCATCATTGCTTCTTCTTCTGACATAGGTTGTTCTTGTGGCATCATTTGTTCTTGACCACCACCTTGAGCTTGTACCATTACTTGTTGTACTATTTGAGCAGCTTGTTGTGGTTCAGCACCAAGTTGTGTAAAGATTTGTACAATTGCATCTGGTGGAATATTACTCTGTAATAAACTCATAACAACTTCAGAAGGGTCAGCACCTCTTTGTAAAGCAGCTGCAACTTCTTGCATTATCTCACCCATTTCATCTTGACCACCTTGTTGTTGCTGTTGCATCATTGCCATTTCTTCAGGAGATGGTTGCTGCATTCCTTCTTGTGCTCTTCTTAATCTTCTTCTATATCCACCATACATCATCATTTCTTCTGGTGAAGGAGCTTCCATTTGTTCTTGAGGAGCACCCATTTCTTGTGGTTGTGCAACAGGATTACCATCATTCATCTCTTCAGCTTGTTGAAGCATGTTTTCATCTGCACCTCCTTCTTGTTCCATTTGTTTCTTTAACTGATCATTTAGAACAGATATTTCTTTATTAGGTAGAATATCCTGCTCAGTTAAACCTCTAGCTTCCATACATGGTTTTGCTACTGCTGGAATACCTTGTGGGAATCCTTTCATAGATTCTTGTGCAAGAGCAAGACAGCCTAGTTTAACAACATACTTTTTGATCATTAACTCTGCAGTCTTTCTTTCTATTGCATCTGTCTCAGGATCTTCTAGTATTTTTCTATACTTCTGTACATCGTATTGTTTAGCTAGTTCTGCCGGGGTGTAAGATTTATTTGTACCTCCTTTACCAAACATGTTTAGTAATTCTGGATCTTTTATTCTCATTGCTCTTGTGTCAGAGAAAATAAAAGTATCTTCTGGAAGATTTAAAGGAACTCCACCTTGAGCATGTCTTGGACCAACAATAATTTTATGTTCTGGCATTCCATCACCATTGATGTCTCCATATACTGTTTCTCCACCTTCTGCTTCTAGATTTGCTTCATCTCTAGGGACAGCTTTGATGTATTTACTTTCCCGAAGTTTTGGTGCACCAATGTATGCATTATAGTCTGCACCTCCCATAGCAGGTACGTCATTTACTAATGCTCCTTGAACTTGGTATCCAGTTCTTGCTTTAGGTAATTTTTTAATTCTAACTTTTATCATTGGTTGTGTTATAAATATTCAACTTGTCCTCCGGCTGCCAAGAATTGTTCTAATTCTTCAGGAGTCATAATTACTTCTTCATCCTCTTCGTAATATGGGTCATAAAAACCACCATCTTGCATGTATCCACCATACTGACCAAAGGTTGCTCTACTGCTTCTATCTTGTCCCATTTGATCATATCTATATAGACCAGCCTTAGAACCTATATCTACCCAGTCTCCTCTATCTTGTTCAGTAGCTGTGGCATAGATATCTATTGCATCTGTAGGTTGGCATGTTTGTGTATCTGAGTTCCAAGTAGTTCCAGGACCACATTGTCTTTTTTTCTCAGGATCAAATAAATTTAATCCTTTCCTTATACTAGCATTACCTTGATTTAGAAGAGATGGACTATCAAAATTAAACATGTCTTTTCTTTTATTTTCTACCCCAACTAAATTTCTTTTAATTGGATTTTGATCTTTAACATAATAGTTTTCTGGTGATGCAGCTGCTGGTGGTTGAATACCAAATGCTGGTGCTTGACTTACAGGATTACCAAACTCATCAAAACCTTTGGTTGTACCCGTTGGTGCTTGACTTATCATATTTCCATCATATGTACCATATTGTTTTGGATTAGGACCTGACATCCAAGCCGGTGGATTAGTATTAGGATCATTAGCACCACCAGGCCCATATGTATGTAAACCTCCATGTCTAAAATATTTTAAATTTTCAAGTAACTTAAGTTCATCTTTTGTTAAATTACTTTTTTTATCATAATATCCAGGAACTTCTGAAGGAGCTTTTTTACCAGGTATCATTTTATCATCTCTATCATACCAGTTACCTTCTGCATCTCTAACTGTTCTTACTTTACCTTTATTTTTATAATCTTCAGAAGCAGTATAACCAGCACCTAAGAATTGAGCATCTTCTTTAGATACCGGATTTATTGCATTATAAAAATCATCTGAGTTTTCATAGTTTGTAATAGCACCTTCCATAGGTTCATACTCCTCTTCATTTCTTGCAGCTCTTCTATCCCATCTTGCAATCCGTCTATCTAGTCTATCACCAGAACTTTTTTGTCTAGTTTGCTGCATATTATTATTATCATATGAGTTTATATTTTCTGGACCCACATAATCGTAATTACTTAAAATATCATCTGCTGCACCAACATCATAAATATCAATCCATTTTTTAGGTTTTCCAAATATTCCTTTTTTGGTAACATATCGTGCAGCAGGTGCACCAGTGAGTTGACCCATGTAAGGATTACCACTACCCAGTTGATATGGTAATGACATTTGTTTTGTCCAAGACCCTGCATAACCAAATGCTGGATTCCAAGGAGCTAAGTTTCTAAATACTCCTGATTGACCTCTAACAACTCTTGGGTTATAAGTAACTTGAGCTACTGGTATACATGCATTATATGTTGCATTCCAAACATATCCTTGAGGACAATTTTTACCATTTTGTGTATTGTTATTAGTATTATTAGAATTAGGATTTACATTTGGATCATCAAAGTTTGTATAATCATATAAAGATTTACCATAAAAATCTTCATATTTTTTATAATCATCTTTACCAGCTTGACCAGCTTTCCAAGTATCAAAATCCATACCTGGATGAGTTGTTGCAAAATCTTCTTTTTCACCTTCAGCCCATTCATTATATAATAATTTATCCCCTACTACTCTTTGCTCAAGATCTTTATTCATTATATTTTGACCAAATTGAGCCATTGGTAAATCTTCTGGTTCATAGTATCCAGTTTCATTTCCACCATAAATAAATCTTACCAAAGGATTTTCAGCATCCATATCTACAAAACCTCCTTGATCATATGTCAAAAGATTTTCATCACCTGCAATAAATTGACCACCTGAACCCCCTACTAATGGAGAATCAATAAAGTCTGGAGTCATTTCAGGAAGCAATGGTATTCCTTTTTCATTGTTGATTATTGTAGCTTCATCTGCTTGTAATTGTGATGGTTTTCTACCACCTCCATAAACATTGGCTGCACTTTTGTACAATGGTAATGAAGACATAGCAAGCATATTCATATACTCAGGTGTACTAACTACTGCACCGTAACCTGGTTGCATAAATCTTTTGTCATAAAAGTTTGATGCCATGTTAGCTCTAGATATATCTAGACCTCTTGGTATCATTTTTTTCATTTGTCTATATAACTTTCTATACTCTTTTGGTGATAAAGCTGTGTTATATCCAGTATACCAACTAGGAACTCCTCCAAATTGTGCCGTTTGCATTCCTGTATCTTCAGCAAGATTTTCTTTAGGACCATCTTGCATTAACATGTTTAAGATCTGAGGATTATTCTGTGCATTCTTATAGATCTCTTTTGTAAGAGCAACATTAGAATTATCTTTAAGTTTACTTTTAAAAATATCTTTTCTAGACTCTACATCATTAGTAAGAGTATCCATTCTTTTACCTTTACCTAATGATTGATTTTGAGGTCCACCATCTTGGAATTTAGAAGAGAATGCTTTTATAAATTGTTTTTCTGTTATACCTCCTTGTTTGTAATTTCTCCTTGCTCTATAAGCTGGAAACTGCCATTTGTAAGATTTTTGAATATCAGTTGGAGCATTTGCAAAAGGATCTTCTGTTACTAACATTTTTGCAGGCTGACCGAAGGCATCTAATAATTTTTTTGAGCTTAATCTTTCATTTAATAATTCTGCAATATAATCTTTTTGAGCTTCAGTATAAGAAGCATGAGGAGAAAACCAACTACCTTCTCTTAAACCAACTTCATTAGGTCCAAAAACTAATACATTATGCTTAGCCATTGAATTCATATCAACACCAAGTTGAGGACCAACTGGGCCATATTCTCCTTCTCCAACACCATATTCATGTATAGGTTGTAATGTCCAATCTTTTCTTCTTCCTAAATTTGTAAGTAATGGAAATGAATCAAGGCTCAAACTTCCTCTTTCTCTAATAATGGGATTTGGACCAGCAAAACCATATTCTCCAATTTTTAATAAAGCTTTACCAGCTTCCATTGGATCATCCATACTAGCATAAAAACTATATTCATTTGGATCAGCATACGTAGTATTTTTAGGAGATATATTTATATTTCCTGATCTAGCATGTACTCGTAAATGATGTGGTCTACCTGAAGGATCAAGTAATTCTCTTCTTTGTCTAAATCTTTCAAGTTCATTACCTTGTAAATTGATTAAGTCATTCAAACTTATTTCAGTAATTGGTTGTAATGGTGGAGGAGTACCTGCTGCCTGAGAAAGTGCAGCTTGAATTCCAGGCATGTCAGCCATATTTCTAAATGGTAAAGGATAATTAACTCTATTTCTGTTTGATCTCCATAGCGGTACTGGAATTTCACCAGTTATATTACCAGATAAAATTCTTTCTTGTATATCTAAAGCATCTTCAATTTCTTCATTAGTTGGCCAAACATACATAGCATCTTGTGCTAGTCTTTCATTTGCTAAAAATTCTGGAAGATTTAAATCTCTTCTCATTTCTTTTAATTGAGCGGGACGAAATTCTCCAAAGGATGCACCTCTATATACATTATACAGTTGTTCAGCTGCCTCAAGTCCTTCAGTATATCTTTGAAGAAGATTAAAATTTGCTGGTGGTTGGCCTCCCGGTTGATACTTTGGTATTTGCCCACCTTTTTTATAATCAACAGCTTGACTTCTTTTATTTTTTCCTTTAAGTCTATAGTAATTTTGTTCGGTAGGATAAAGACCTTGCTTATCCAAAAACTTCATAGAATCTGGAACAGTAAGTTGTTCTTCTGGTGCTAATTGTTCAATTGGCTGTCCTGTAGGATCTAGCATTCTTTTATCACCAACATCTCCTCCACATGGACAATTACCATACTCATCTTTAGGCATATAATTATTACCTGTTGGATTATCACATTGACACTGATTATAAAAAGAATCCCAAGTCTTATATCCTAAATAACCTAAAGCACCTGCTCCTAAGAGTGCATTACGTCCTATTCTATATCTATAATTTGTTGCTCTTGAAATATCATCAGCCACACCAGTTTCAAGTGCAGGATTAACAAGATTGGGTCCTGATGCAGAACTTGAAAAACCAAGAGTTGGAAGTACTAATTCGTCTACATTTTGTGGAGATGTTCTTAATGGATTACCTAATCCAAACATTTGTGGTACCCAAGTGCTCAAACCTAAATTTTCTAAGCCTCTACCAATTTTACCCCTAGTACTTAATCTATCTACTGTAGCAGGTGGTGTTGAAGTAATATCTACACGACCAACACCACTTGTAAAAGGACCATTTGGATTTCTTCCAAAGTCAGCTGTAAAATTTGGAAATGGTGTATTAGGATCATTTAATAATGATTCTTTTTCTGACATTAAAGCAGATGCAAGAAGTGGTCTTTTTACTCTATATTTGGTTTGATTTCCTGCTATTAAATTTTCACCTGAAGGTCCAAATACTTGAAATGCTGGTTGATTAGTATTTGGATCAACAGTTTTATTATAATAAAATCTATTTTTAACAGTTAGCTCTTTTGCTCTATTAGATGTTGATCCAAATGGTAAATTTTGATTTGGTCCAAATTTATGTGAAATTTCAAAAAATTTATTTCCTTCATCATCTACTCCACCAGTTACTTTAGCATCCATGGGATATACTCCACTAACTAAACCATCTGCTGCAGCCATTGGTTGAATATCAGCAAGTTTAAATGTTTTACTTGAAGAAGGTTGAGAGTAATCCCAACTTATAGTACCATCAGCTTCTACAGTAAAGGGGGGATTTTCTTCTGGCATATCTAGTTTACGAAGTATTTTATTTACATCTTCTTGATATAATAAAAGTCTATTTGCTTGTAAACTACCATCAGAATTTGTACGACCACCCCATTGAGAAAAAATATCTTTATTTGGAGATGCTCCATTTAAAACTTCCCATAAATGATTTCTGTTTTGAGTAAAAGTAGTTTTAAATTCTGGCTGAAGTCTTTTACCTATAAGTGGAAGTTTACCTATTGCTTGTCCAGTTAAAGTTGCAAGAGGTAGCATACGTCTAATTCCTGACATATTCGTCAAGGGATTGTTTTGTCTAACAGCACTTGGACCTCTTCCCAATTGAGAAGCCATTTCACTTGCCATTTGTATAAGTCCTCCTTTTGGTGGCTCTCCCCCTGGTTGATATTTAGGCATTTTTCCTAAACCATATTTAGCAGTTGGTAAATAATTCATTGATCCATATGATTCTGATATGGGTCTGTAATCTCCTAAATAATCTTCTATACCTGGTATAGCTTGAGTACCTTGAATACCAGGGGTCATATTTATTAAATCTTCTATAGAGAAAGGTTTCTCCATTTTATTTTGACCTGGATTATTATATTGATTTATAACAGCTTCTTCTGGAGAAGAACTTTGATTTGAATCATCATAATAGTCTGAATAGTCTTCATTTGACTCACCACCATCATCATAGTAACCACCAAATGCAAAAGCCTGTTGTTGTTGTTCTTCTTCTGTATCTAAATAAGAATTATCATTATTTGCCGCTTCTTCCTCATCATAATAACCTTCATCTGACATTGCTAACTCATCTTGTTCAGCATCTTCA
>Ga0129336_10001552_pt1 | contig 13939 bp, 16 predicted proteins | sample CPB6_02_DNA_FD_96878 | JGI IMG/M metagenome (GOLD analysis project Ga0129336, IMG submission 96878) | Freshwater to marine salinity gradient microbial communities from Chesapeake Bay, USA - CPBay_Sum_0.6_0.2_DNA | ecosystem: Environmental > Aquatic > Marine > Coastal | place: USA: Chesapeake...
ACGAGCATCCGCCAGTAGGACATTCCCCCGTATTTGAGTCTCCGTGTTCCGCGTCACGTCCCGCTTACCGATTTTAATAACGGTATTCGTTGAACCGATTTCCGGTGTATCTTCACTACCGATGAGAACCTGGGCTCCTTTGTTACCAATTTTGATATTCGGGCTGGATTGAACACCCATACCACCGAAGCCCGTGATTTCAATCGTGTCTACACTTTGTATGCTGTTTAGATGCGCTATGTTTCTAATCATACCATTTTGAGTCACGAGGTCTATTTGGTTGTCCGCATAATTTCCGGGCGTTGATTGGTTGGTGCTATCATTTTTACAACTTATACTACTGGTTCCCGTTGTCATTAATATACTCCGTTTATCTCGGTCGCCGATGCTGACTTGAAAATCACTCGCGACTTTAGGTGCCGTGTTGTTGCCTTGGACACTCGATACATAGCGCGTCTTCCCATCTAATGTTCCTATGCTGATATCGTTAGCATCGATGCGGGCCTTTAAAATGGCGTTACGATTTGAATCATCTACAATCCACGTGCCAGTCAAATTTGTAATGTCGATACGAGCAAGAAAAGCACGGATTTCATTAATCTCTTGCTGTTCTAGCTGGTCTTCAAATACTAATTCATTAATGTATTGCTCGAATGGCTTGCCTTTGATATATAGCGTCTGGGCATTTAGATTATCAAAATTATAAATACCCGCGTTATTTGGTCTTCCGCTCATTTAGTTTATATACTATTTAGAAAGAATATTTTTTTATAATTATAATTATATACATATCTAAATAAGATGCTTCGCAATCCTAATCAAGACCCAAATCTCTCGGTGGTAAAATCCACCAAGCATTTTGTCACTGTCACGAGCGAAGATTCAAATGACTTCACGGCTGCGTCATTTAATCCAGGCGATATTCGTATTACTTTTAATAATAGTGCTCTTACGTCTGTCACTTCCGCAAAAGATAATACCAAAACGACCATCATACCTATCGCATTTTTCGGCGACCTCTATTATTATAATGTTTCGCCAAATTTCAAAAATAACAAGTTCCGTATTTTGTCATCAAGTGGTAAAGAACTTTCTTCGACGATTAACGGTGTCGCGAATACGAGAGAGAATTCTGTCATTGGTGATGCTGGTTATGACCCTGCTACTTGGCCCACCGTGACTATTCCAGAGGGCATGTATAACGCTGCTGAACTCGGTGCCGCTATTTTAGCCGCCCTGAACGCCAGCACGATTCGATGGTGGACTCTTGGCGGCGGCACTCCCATCGTCTGGACGAATACCGCCATTGATGGAAATGGTCGTTTGACCATCGCATTTGCTACAGCACATCCGTCACTCACTCCGAATCTTCACTTCTATTCTTCCTATACTTATAACGGTGAAACAATCGATAGCAGTCGTATTTTAGGTATGACGTCAGCCACTATCACACAGGCTGGTGGTGTGGCTGCGAACGTCTATGGTGGTTTCATCTTGCCTTATGCGAATCGTGCCGCGGGAGTCCAAACACCAAAGGTCGTCGATATTAAGACATTACAAAAGATATACGTTCATTCGAATATCGCTGGTCGTCACGCAGTTAAGCGCGGATATACCGAGACGGGTGCTTGGAACCCAGAGGCTTCTCAACGTCCCCTTAGTATGACAGATATTCTGTTTTCTTTTGCCGTGAATGTAGATATGGGTTCAACTTTTGTGTTTGAACCTGTTAGCCCTGACGTTTATTCGCAAGAAATCATTAATAACTGGGATGAGATGCGGATTTATTTGACGGACGCAAAGGGGCAGATGATTCGGTTTATTAATCAGGCGGAAATCACATTTACTTTTAGCGTTTTGAGAGAATACATCGTGCCTAATGCGGAAGACCGTATCAAGAATCTGATGAACTATAACGCTTATCAGCAGTAGAGGCGTAACGCCACCAACCACTCATTTTATTCTCATTTTATATAAATGGCGAAAAAGGCGAAAATCAAGGATATCAAACTCTACAAGCAGGCGATGGCGATTGTCTACTCGCAGTATAAAAAACCATCCGCCTATCGCTCGGGCGCTTTAGTCAAGAAATACAAACTGCTTTATCGAGAGAAGTATGGAAATGACGACGCGTATGAGGAGGATGGGGCGGCGAAGAAGAACCGTCCTCTCGCCCGTTGGTTCATGGAGGGATGGGGGTCGGTTGGCGGTGCTTACCCAACATATCGCCCGACGGTTCGGGTTACTGCGGACACTCCAAAGACGGTCTCGGAGATACCTCCTGAGAGATTGGCGGAGCAAATTAAGTTGAAGCAGAAGATACGTGGTAAGAAGAATTTGCCACCTTTTTAATGGCGTAACGCCGCCTACCACTATTTTAATATCATTTTATATAAATGAAATTAAGCGAACTTATTAAAATATCCGACCCGCAGGAGGTCAAGCGCCGATTTGAGAAATACCGTGGCTCCGCGAAAGCGACGATTGAACCATCGCCCCGCGCGGATAAGAAATACCTCGTTCGCGTTGCCGCTGCTGACGGTAAGCCCGGAAGAGCTGTCCACATCGGTTCGACGATGGAGGACTTTACGAAGCACGGCGACGAGGCACGGCGGAAGAGTTACCGTGCTAGGAGTGGGGCGATTAGGGGCGATTGGCGTGATGATAAATGGTCAGCGAATAATCTAGTGCGGGAGTTGCTTTGGTAAGGATTAGTCACTTAATGCGATTGGTGTTGTTATTTTTGGATTATAAACGAAATCATCTTCTAACATCTTGATTCTTTTCAATCCCTCTATGATTTTCGGTATATCAATTATATATTTTACTCCTGATGATACTCTTTTATTATCAAGTGTAATCTCGTCGTTATTCTTTTTCATAATGCTGCCAAATGCGGTCTCTGTCAATAGTTCGCCATCTTTGCCTTTTTTGTTGTTTTGAAACCATTCTTTATAAGTGTCATAAAACTCTCGTGATGCGTATTCAGACTCCATTTCTCCATTTTCAAGAAGACTGATTAAGAATTTCAAATGCGATGGGGCATTCATGAATTTTAATTCACGATATGCTTCGGTGGTGGGTATCTTACTGGATAGTTCAAACGCATTTTTATATGTCGTGACTGAATACTTGAGATAATGATAGAAGTATTGTATCACTTCGTCATCTTCAAGGTTTTTTACGAGATTTTCAAAATACTCCCTGTTCCCACGTTTTTCTGGATTTACATCAAAAACCGCCCACCTACGGTCTCCCTTCTTTAATGGGATGGGGTTTGCGTTGTTGGAGCAGAATATGAAATTAGAGTAATCACTAACAGTATATTGTGATACCATTTTCTTATTTACATTCAGTTTCTTTTTGGTAATCTTTGATTTCAAAGTGTCGCTATTTTGATGATTTGCTTTTCCTGCCGCTTCGTCTACAAATACCAATAACTTACCTTCAAATAAACTATTGAATGAATTGTAAATCTCGTTGTTGTCGTCTATGAAGTAACTATATTTGTCTCCAATCATTTTGTTTGCGATTCTCTCAAAGAATTGATTCTTACCTGTTCCACCACCTTCATTCAATAAGTCTCCTTGGTCTCGTAGCAATATACCAACTTCAGTTTTGATATGTGGGTGTTGTATTATAAATGCTAACCACTTTATCATAAACTCTTCATTACCGCTCGTCAAATAGTGGAGGTGTTCTTTAAATACTTTTATCTTTTCGTCCATCAAGGTCTCGTCAATCACTATCTTGTCCTTTATTTTTTCAGCCTCAAAACCGTCAAACAAGTTATATATCCGTTTGTTGTCGAACTTTGGGTCTGGCTGAAAATCAATCCTATCATATTCGGCTCTATTGTTATCCTTTTTATATTTCTCTAGAAATGGGACGTTTTTCATTTTAAGTGTTTCAGGGTCTAATTCGTTGATGCGCCAATTCGCAAATTTGAGGTTAGCACTTTTTTCATTCATGTATTCAATATATCCATCTTCGTGTTCTACTACAAATGTTGTTCCTACGAGTGCGTTTCGTTCCTCAAACTTCGCTTTTTTGTATTCATATGATTCGGTGTTTATAACTTTGGGAGTCCAGTTATGCGTTATTTCCTTTTGTTCTATGGTCACATCATAACCAAGAAACTCTTTTATTGCTTCGGCACCTCCGACCAATAATTCTTTTGGAAATGTTTTCTCTTCTTTCAATTTTTCAACATATCCTCCATCGTGGATAAACACGCATATCGGGCGCTTGTTTACTGTCATATATTCATTTAAACACATAAGCATCTTTCTCTCCTCTGTTTGAAATATCAGCGACATTAATGACGCCTGAGGGTTCTCTTTCTTTTTTAGTGGTTTCTTCTCCTTACCAGTTTTAAGTTCGTGAAATTGAGGATGTTTATCCCATATTGTTTTCATCAACAACGCTACTTCTGCCTTCAAACTATTTATATACGCATGTCCTTCTGGTGTGATTATACCCTCTACATCATTTTGATAAAATCCATATTCTCGTGCTTTGTCGCCATATAGCGTTTTCAGAAATTCAATCTTTGCTCGGTCACGACTTTCAGGGCATACCATTTTTAATTTTTCATTTCTATTATCACAGTAGTCACGAAGTCGTGAATGTTCCAATCCATATTGTTCGCAAAACTTCACCGCTATTTTATAATGTGCGTTCGCGATATCAATATCCCAATACCATTTCTCTGCTAGCGGGTTACGTATCGTCCAACTCCAATTTGCGATTCCAAGGTTGTTCTCGGCAAACAAGCGACCAAGTTTATATTCTTCGCAACCCAGTCCAAACTGATATATCACATTCTTCTCTCCTGCTCCATATTTTTGCTTGTAATATGCTGACACTATTTTTCGGTCTTGAATAGCGTATGCTTCGTCTGCTATGATGCTCTTGATGATGGTTTCGTCAAATTTTTCTCGTCTCACTATCGGGTAAGATGGTTCCGTAAATGAAATCAGGCGGGTAAACATCGGTCGTTGGTTAGTTCGTTTATATATATCCTAAATATTATATTTATGTTGTTTTTTCGCATAAATATAACTTCCTAAAGTTTCCGCATTTCAATTTTTTCGTGATTGACTTCATTCAATTTGATTTACTATATCCATCACGAGAGCATATGCGGTCTCTGGATTTTCATTTAATATCTCAAATAACGCTCGCCTGATAATACATACCTTATCAATATGCTTTTTATACTTTTCTACATCTTCAGGCAGTAAAGTGTCAGCATACTTTTTTTTATAATACTTCCTCTTTCCTATACGACTTATCCTCTCGGCGTTTAACAATCGGTAATTGCGCATATACTCATTATACCTCTCGCGCTTGGTTATGGTCTCGTTTTCTTCGCTTGATGACATCTTCAGTTCGTTCTACTATATACCAATATTTTTTTCTTTTTATGTGATTTTATGTGATTTCTCCTAAACCCCAACCATTTTCATTCGTGGACTTTTAGTGTAGGGTATGTAGGGTATGGTTTTTAGACCCTACATCCCTACATTTGGCTCCATAATGCTCACGTCACTTTTTTTACCCCTGTTTTTTATCGTCACGTTTATGGTAATGTAGGGTATGTAGGGTTTTTGATGATTTTTCTGGCAGCCCAACAAAAAAACAAAACATCAACGAATGAATGAAACATCTTTACAAAAATGGTGAAAAACCCTACATACCCTACATTACCATAAATCCACCCGATAAAAAAATAACCCATCAAAAAACATCGTCACAATTATGGTAATGTAGGGTTGATGATAAAAATGTAGGGTTGCGACAACCAACGCCCAACGAATGAAACGTCCACCGAACATTTAGGCGTTTATGGCACAAAATGACATAAAGACAAAAATAAAATATTAGACTATAATATAAAAGCAAATGAACCAAACATATCCTTACTTCTACGAGCAGACGAAGCACCGAAAGATATTCTCGCCCACATATTGGGGTCAGTTTAAATACGCAATACCCGAACAAGACATAATTGATAATCGTAACAACTTCGTAACTGAATTCGGTATTAAAGCATATTACCGTATGCCTAGCTATATGATTCGGAAACATGAAAAAATGTTGGATAGGAATACCAAATATAAAATAGACCACACCGAAACATACAAGACACACGATAATAAGTGCGTGATTGTAAATAGCCCGTATTATGTTACGGAGGAAGACGAGAAGGCACTTTTAGAGTTAGGATACGTAAAATATAAACCATTATACGTAAATGGAGCAAAGACATATATCTATGTAACAAATATAGGAAGATAAATCTCTCGACAATATATAAATGACCCAACTCCAGCAATACCTGCTTTACCGTATCCAAAACGAAGGTGACGCGTGCCCGACGCACATCGTGGAACTATACCAAGCCCTGTTTTGATAAAATAATAATATTCGTCTTTAGTATAACCGAATGAATTCCTTTGAAACCTCCGCCCCCGACGCAAAGCGTATCAATTTTAGACCCGCTGTCGACCTCGCCAAGAAGGTCCTTCCTGTCGTGTGCCCCAACCCGAATGTTAGCATCACGCTGCCCCCGAAGATAACCTTCTCGTGCCGGAAATAAAAAATATAACAACATATTATAATCTCGCTAATGAATATAAAATGTATTACGCTCTTGCTGTTCTTACTCGCTGGCTCTGCCCTCCCAAGCGACAGCCACCCCATACGATTACGGAGCTTAACGAGACGAAGCCTAGCACCGCGTCCGAGACCGGTCCCGAGCCCAGTCCCGAGCCCAATACCCCGAAGCCTCCCCCGTCCAGCCCCGTTATCGTCCCAATCGATACAACCACGTATCCCGACCTCCCCACGCTCAACCCCAGTCTCGTCCGCGAAGATGAAGCACGCGCCAGCGGGCGCTCCTACTCCGTTGGAGACGATGGCACCTACTCCGTCTAAGAACGCACCGCTTCGCACCGCTCCTACACCTGCGGTGAAAAAAGTAGAACAATTCGCGCAGAAACTTCGCGACGAGATGGACGCACAGGAACGCGTCCTCAACACATTCATCACCACTATCAAACGTAAACACGCCAGCGTGGAAATGAACTTAAAGCGCGTCCGTGGTATTCTCTCGGGATTACGAAGTGAAATCGCAAATGCGACGAAATATGTAAATCAATATCAAGGTGAAGAACAAACGCAAACGACGACCGCAAATGTCGTGACGTCGGAGTATACGAAGTCGCGTAAGATGTATGAAGATGAAAAGCAGAATCTACAATTCGAGAAGGAGTTCCTCGATGCGATAATCCGATATATCAAATTACGGAAGAAATGCTGAAAATATAATATTTAGTAATATTGGAAGGGGTTGCGTCCTTCCACCTCCACCCATTATAATTGCTTGAACACGCAACAAACAACCGACATGGCGCAGAGGCTAGCGCGCGGGGCTCATAACCCCGAGGTCACTCGTTCGAACCGGGTTGTCGGTATCAACATAATTATATCCGTATTATATAATTATGATTCTCACTCTACTCGCCAAGTCCGCTGGATATATCTGCTACTACTCCATCTACTGGAGTGGCCGCGCAATCTTTAGTATGTTGACCGCAGACCCCGCGGCGATTGCGCTTGTCGCATTCTTGTAACTCATCACCGAGTGCTACTTTCAGATGCTTTAAACTCGCAAGATGCGCAAGAATACGACACGCACTATTATTACCTATCCAGACACCGCAAACCGAGCAATTAAAACCACTCTTACATCCCAAGCGGGTGGTATAAATGTCCTTAAACCACTTGTCAATATGAATCCTATATTTATTGTATCGCTCTTGATGTGACTTCATTCGTTCGGTTGTTCCGAAAGCCATCGGAATTGCGTGGTCGGGGATATCGTCCATTTCGTAGTTCATTATGTATATAAAACAATACATAATAAACAATAATCTACCGAAAGCGATGCGTGGTTGGCGGCGCAACTCCTAACGTCTAACCAAAAATCTGAAGGGCTAAACGACGCAACTCAGCCGCCTCAATTTCTTCTTTAGAGATAGATTTAGCCGCCACACCACGTGGAGCCGCACCTACTCGTTGGATAACTTGTGGGCCCTTATGGTATTGCTTGACGGGAGGCGGTGATGGTTCTTCTTCTTCCTCCTCTACTTCACCAGCGACAGCCTGAAGAAGATTCTGAAACGCTACTTTATCCTGTGGCTCTTTATATAGTTTTATCTTGAGGAATGGAGTATCCTTCTTGGCGACCGCCTTCTTCTTCTTTGGCATAGTCACCTCTTCCTCGCTGTCGCTATCTGGAGGACAACACTTCTTTCCTTTTGCTGGTCTACGAGATGCGGCGACCAAATCGGGAACCTCGGGAATATCGATGGGGTCGCTTGCGGTGGGTCGTTCTTCGGGTGCGGGAACGGGTGCGGGCGTGATGACGGGTGGTGCGACAACGGGTTCAGGGACTGGTTCGGGGGCGGGAGCCTTCTTGACGGCCTTCGCGGCCTTCGCTTCCTCGGCTTTCTTCTGCTTGGCGACTCGGGCAAGTTCGAGCCTTTCCAACAGCACTTTCTTCTCGGACTCACTAATAGGCATTTATCTTTTATATACTACTAAAAGATAAAAATTAAAATGAAATTTTTCCTAAACCTCGCCCTTTTTCTTTTTGTCGGGAACAACCTTGGCGTATATAAGGGCAGCCGTTGCTGGTGTGTGCCCCATTACCTCGGCTAGTTGTTGCTTCTTCTTGAACTCCTCTGGGTCGGGCGCATATAACTCCGTCACGACCGCCCGACGGATTTGCGTCGACGACACTTTAACGCCGTCACCAGCGAAGGCGGAGTTCAACATCTTGGTATAAGACACTCGAGAGATTGGAGCGCTGACACCGTCCTTGATGATAAACCATGCGTTATCATCGTAACTGAAATGCTTAATTACACCCCAGTATTTGACAATCTCTCGAACAACATCAGTTGGAATCTCTAAAATCTTCTCGCCATACTCTTTGCGAGTCTTGTAAGCGAGTAGGTGAATCCGACCTTTATTCGCGCGTCTATTAATGATGATGTAGTTGCTATTTCCATCAACGTCCTCATCATCAGGCATCTCCTCCATCAGACGAGCATCCGCGAGGTCGTTTCGGAGGGGCAGATGAGTATGGATAAGTAGACAAAGGTATCGCATCAATTGGATATACTCGCGATAAGTGTCGATATACTTGGGTTCGGGTAGTTTGTTTTTCAAGACTTCCACTTTCTCTCGGATTTCATCGATGGACTTCCAATTCTCGGCAACCTTCTCATTCATCTTATTCGTCGCATAGGCACCATTCACCTCATCTACGAGTTCATACATTTTCTTATCGAAGATACCGACAACCTTGGCGGGCAGGTTAAACATCTCTGCCCAGATTTTTAGAATCACGCAACGATTCTTAGCGGTCTGTTTGCTCTCAGTTTCGTTGATTAGTTTCATAATCGCCGAGAGATTTTTCTCAATCCACGCTCCGCTGTCATTTGGGGCAACTGGACCGAGACCAATCCGCTTATGGATTGAGTTTACGGTGCTTTTATAGGTCGTGAGAGTTTTCTCCGAGAGATTTGACATATCGCTTTTATATATCCTAAATATAAAAAAATCATTCCGTTTTTGGCAATTCCGTTTTTGGGGGCTCGGCTTCGTCGCTTTCATCTTCGAAGGTAATTTTCCGGTCGAAGCCCATGCGGAGGAACTTATCGTTGTCATAGTAGATGAAGAGGAAGTCGCCGATAGGTTGTTTATCAAGTAAATCCAACGCCTCGATGTAATTCTCTCGCTTACCGTCAAACACCGATGAGAACTCATCAAAGATGGATTTACTCGTCGCTCTATCCTTCGACGGCAACAAAATCAAGCTATTACAATTCGCGCGTATCGGAAGCGATATGGAACGATAGGATTGAGAGAGTATGAAAACGGATGTGTAATCGTGGCGATGGCGGATAATCCACCGAATGAATTCCTTGCCCTGTTTGGATTGCGATGAGCTAATAAGTGGACTTCCGAGAGAATCATCGATACATATCACGGACCTAGGAGGGTGACGGTGGTTAAATTCATCAATCATCTCCTTATGGTTGATATCATCATCCAACATTCCGCTGGTTAAAAGAATCTCCATCTCCTCTACCGCGAGAGAATTATCTCCATCTTTCAAATACTTTTCAAAAAGGTCAAAGATATACTTCTTCTGCTTCCATTCTAACGTCTTCTCTCGAATAGTGTCAACTACTTCATTAAAAGTCTTTATATTCAATTCATCATAAAACGTCATATTATCGCCATACTTATCAGCGAACTCTTCCACCTTTGGGTCGTGGGTTGGCGATATCCAATATACATGATTCTCTCCTGTCAACATTCCGTCTCGCTCAATCTCGAGCAACGAGAGAATTACGTTGGTTTTCCCGCTGCCCCTGGGCCCAACGGTCATATTCAGCCAAAAGTTGTTATTTTTAGTGAGGTTCCAGTTTGGAAAATCGTAACCTTTCTTTGACTTGACTAACTTATTGACATATTTAGAGACCTTTTTCAAATGAAGAACCATTAGTATTAATTTATATTTATATAATATATACGTATAATAAATATTATGCCGCCAACCAAACAAAAGAAGAAAGCACGTCGACCCCGTAAGGCATCAAGACTACCTAAAGCAGTAGAAGCGTTATTGAATTACCTCGGACCACCGACGATGGGAGCGCCGACAATCCAACAAACAGGTCCGCGATTTGCGTCGACGGGAGGCGCAGTAGAACCGAGCAAAGGATTCGCAACACAGGTTGCCGAGGCGGTAGTTGCGCGACAAGCAGCGATGAAGGCGGCACGGCTCGCAGCGGGGGCGGAACCACTCAAAAAATCTCTCGTAAGCACGATATTACCGCCACAACAACAGCAACCAACAATCATCGTTCAACAACCAGCAGCAGCGGCAGCGGAACCATCTCGAACACAAGCCGAAGAAATTCGTAAAGAGGTGATGAAGGAGACTGGTGGTATCGAACGCCGTTTAACTGCTCAACTACGACAGCAAGGACTAGAACAAACATTCGGGGCGATACAAGAAGCGAAGGCTCGGAAATTTGAATTAGGTTCTTTACCAAGCGGAGTGCCAAGCGAAATAGGAAGACAATCAGCACCGTCGTTCGCTCTTCGAGGATTTTCGGAAAGTGTCCAAGGTGATATTGAAAGCCTTAGTAGTTTTGAACCATCATCAGCATCCGCCGCCAATCTCCCAACAGTAAGTCCACAAGAAGCCGCCGCATTCCAAGCCGCCCAACATTCTCAATCTCTCGCAACCGCCAAACTCCCACCAGCACAAAAACTTCGTGGAAGAGCGCCAGCCGCTCCGAAAGAACCGAAAGAACCGAAACCACGAGGTCGCCCCAAAAAAGCAGCCGCTCCTCCAGCCCCGACATTCTCCCAAGCAGTTGGAGGTCTCGCAGCAGTCGCACAAGCACAAGCACCAAAGTCGGTCTCTTCTGCCGCATCAGCAGGTTCATCAAAATCTCGTGCTCGAGAGATTTATGAGTCTGCTTCTCGTCAGGGGCTTTCTGGCGGTGACCTTGTGTATGCTATGGCACAAGGTGGTGGAGCAGCAGCAGAACCGCAACAGGTTGGTCGCTCTTTAGGTGAATTAAGCACTAGTCGAACAAGGAGGGGCATGAAGGTGGTTGGTTTTAGAACCGCTGAAAATATTGTTGAAGTTTAAAAAAAATATTCCAATACTATATAAAATAGTTTTAGGCGAAATGTATTGCGAAACCCCCGAGGAGAAGAACATGTTGGAGGCGTTGAAACTCGCCTACCCTGATGCGAGTCAATATGTTCTCGAGTTGAACGTCTGGATGTATTTCAATAAGCGTGATGAATATGTGAAATTGATGGACGATTTGATGGAGAAGTATGGCGACAATCCGGAACTTATTCCTGTCGATGACGAGAGATTAAGGAGTCTTTATCCGAAAGAGCCGAAGGTCATACCTCCGGTTTACACAACTCCCGATGGAGGGGAAATGACAGCCCCAACACTTTCAGACGAATAAAAAATATTGGTATTTATTATAAACGGAACATTTAGGAAATGAAGAAGATTGGCGAGTATCACGCGACGATGAAGAAGATTGGCGATATGGACCGCAACGGTCTCAAAATCGGCGAAATGGCGAAGCGCGCCGACGATACTAAAAAAATGGTTGCGGCCCACGGCAATTTAGAAAAAATGATGAAGAAGTAATGAGATTTAGAAAAATCACGAATCGTATTTCGTAATTTTTTTTATTGATAGTATTTATAACAGTAAATCAAATGTCCGTGTCTGCCGACTTGAACGCTATTCCCCCCCAGCTCCGCTACGGTGCTTCCCAATCCGTTTGCCGTGTCCAACGTATCAACAACATCCGCCCTCTTGGTTCCGACTCTGGTTCATCCGCAGCCGGTGATTCATTTAGGTTCGATTTTCCTTCTCGCCAGCTCGTGAATCTTGCCTCTCTTCAGTTGATGTTTACTGCCACCGTCGAGAACCTCATCGCAGGTGGTGATGGTGTGAATGCTTGTATTCCCGCATCTTGGAAGATGATTCGCCGTGTGGTTTTCTACATCGGCAACACCGCTGTGTCTGGTGCTCTGTCGTCTCACCACCACCAGCTCTATAACGCTTTGGTTGCCGCTTCTGGAAACACCGAGTGGCTCCATTCATCCGCCAACAAGAACGCTATTGAGTTTGTTCTTCAGCGTGATGAGGCTGGTGATGGCACTTTTACCGATAATGCCGCTAACGCCACTGGCACTTCGAAGTCAGCCTTTATGTGCGCGGATGACTTTCTTGGTCTGCCCCGCAGCCGCAACTCGGTCATCGACCAGTCCTTGTGGGGTCAGTTGTCCATGCAGGTCGAGTTGGCTGAAAACGCTATTCTCAAGGTTCGTGGTCGTGGAGCCGCCACCGCCGCACAGGCTGCCGCCGTTTCTTTCCGTGTCAGCGGAATGCGTGCTAGCGTCGAGGTGATTGAATCCCTCCCCGCCCAGTATATCAGCCTTCTCTCGGCTCGTTTGTCCCAGACCGACCAGCCTATCCGCCTGCCTTACATGGACTTCAGAACTCAAATTGTCAGCAACAACGGCAGCGTCCGCACCGCCGTGAACACAAACTGCCTTGATGCCGTCGTCGCCGTGCCTCTTGGTTCTGCTTACAGCACTCTTGCCTCCACCGCTATCGGGGCAACTGCTCCCGCATTTACCTACAATACTGGTCGCACTCTCGCCAATGCTGATGCTCTCAAATGTCAGTGGCAGGTTGGTCAGTCCAGTTACCCTCGTTCCCAAGTTGAGCACGGTCTGGAGGTCGCCGAGATTACCAAGGATTCTCTTCACGGTGCTTCTCGCGATGCTACCGCCTTGTTGTTTGCTGGAAACATTACCGATGACGCAACTATTTTCTATTCCAAGACCAACTTCCTTACCAAGAACTTCATCTATTATCAGCGTCTGTCTCTCAACGGTGCTGGTTACCAGGACGGTCACCTGACTGGTGTCAGCACTAATGGAGCTGGTATGGATATCGTCTTCAACTCCACCAACTTCACCCCCGTCAACGGCTTCATCCTTATCGCCCACCTCGTCACTTCTTGCCTTGTCTACTCCCCCGCCAACGCCAGCGTCAGCGTTGAGCAGTAAATCACGCGATAATCGAATTCGTGTTTTTTTATATTTAGTTATAATATAACAAAATGCTCCCAAAGGATTATTTATTTAGCCCGTTTGCCCTCAAAGCCCGCGAAGATGCGAAACCAGCGGCTCGTAAGGTCCCCGAATATTACCCCCAAGGTGTCGCACCTGATAGCACAGCGGTTCGCCGTATGACGACCAACGTCGTAACTGACTATACTGGAATGTATCAAAACTA
>Ga0129336_10001554_pt1 | contig 13933 bp, 30 predicted proteins | sample CPB6_02_DNA_FD_96878 | JGI IMG/M metagenome (GOLD analysis project Ga0129336, IMG submission 96878) | Freshwater to marine salinity gradient microbial communities from Chesapeake Bay, USA - CPBay_Sum_0.6_0.2_DNA | ecosystem: Environmental > Aquatic > Marine > Coastal | place: USA: Chesapeake...
AAATTTAGTGAGCTTGTTGCATCTCAATCTCCCTTTCGGACGTTAATGGCTTCTGGCGCTCACTGCCTTCTGTTTAAATATAATATCTAAGTTCCTTTAATCAAATAAAAAAGCGAGCTTTTTAGGGCTCGCTTTTTATGGATCAGGAATGAAAAGCGAGCTTAAGCAATAAAATACCATCCTGGGCAATTATTGCCAGGTAATACTGTTACTGCTGTATACTCTCTTTGCATTTGTATGTTTATTTAGTCTATATATAGAGACTTTCTTGTTTTGTTATTAAACTTTTAACATATAAATTAACAAGATTTACTTCTTTATCGATATAATTTATTTGTTCTTTTGTAAACCCGTCTTTATACGCATCTAATTTAGAATTACTATACATACCTCTTAACTCAGTATATCCTACATCATAAAGACCTGTTTGTGCAGTCATTTCTTTTAATTCAGGTAAATCTAAAGAAGTATTTAAAAATTTACTGAGATCGTGTACTAGCAAATCATAGTTATTAACATAACGGTCGTAGTCTATAATAATTTTGTTATCAACATTCGGGTAAATATAGCTAGACCAATTCATTATAAAAGTTTTAATTTTACTTGTTAAATCTTCCAAGCTTTTAAAGAACCAATCAGCATGAACTTGATCAGGGTATACTTTAGATCTATGAAGACCTGAGTATATAACTGCGCAAGGATTTCTATGTGTAAATATAAAGTAAGCATCTGAGCAATTTTTTATCAAATGCGTACAATACTCTTTATCCGTGCAATATGTAGGGTGTTTATCTCCGTAAAATTCTAGATTACCTTTATTTTCGAAATTACCTGCAAAAAAATTATCTATATCTCTTACTGTTAAATTTTTTCTACCTAGAAATTCCTGCGTTGGTTTATTTTTGTGTATCCAATCTTTACTTCTCTCTTTATAATAGTGTTGATTATGATCAAAAATTCCAAGTTCGTTAGTTATTACTATTTTTGGAGAATAATTTAAAAGGTTAGCCAGGGCCGTTGTTCCTGAACGAGGCGGCCCTGTTATTATTATTTTCTTCATATGTATACTATACCAAGTATAGTTATACTGTTATTCTAATTCTACTACGAATTGCTGAAAGCTTACGCTTCTTCTTAAGAACAGCACCACCTTCGCGCGATCCTTGTCCGTCTGTATTACCTTCGATTGTATCGATATAACCGTCGTGCGGATCGCTTACAGCTAAGCCAATATGTGAGAAGGTAAACATAACAATATCACCTGCTTTGATATCATCTTTGTGAGGTTTCTTAAGTTGTACTTTATTATTTTGCTTAGAAGCCCATTCTTCAAAGCCCCAAGCGCTAGCTGTTGTCGGTCTCTTAAATGAATATGTACCGTCTTTCATAGCTTCACGCATTAACCAGCAAATAAATGCTGCGCACCATGGCCATCCCTGCTCTGGATCTAAGCAAGTTGCAGATTTATATTCATTAACTCTAGGGCCGCAATTGGTACCACCAACTTCTTCAACACCAACTTCTTTAGCTGCTAGTTCAATTAACTTCTGAGCTATTGGTAAGTTAGAAGCAGGTGCTGGTGTAGTTACCGGTACCGGTGCTGGTGCTGGTGTTTCGCTTGCTAATACTACAGGAGCTTTAGCTGCGCCTTTTACAAGAGCTGCTTCTTCATCTCTACGTTTTAGTAAACCGTCAAGTCCTTTACCAACCCAGATACGCTTCATGTTGGTAATCTCTTTAGCGATAGCTGCATAATTTTTACTCGAGATAAGATCGCGAATGTTTTTCATCTCTTCACGATTCTTACCGGTTACAGCTGCACCTCTATTGAATACTAGTGATACAAGAGCACCAAAAGCGTCTGGGTGTAGTTCATCTGCACCAGGGAATGCTTTGAGTGTTTCTTTTACGAATCTTGGAAGTGTGCTTTCTTTAAATACTTGAAGAGCACTACTCCATGGAATCTCAATATCATTAACAGAAGCAATCAGGCTTTTTGCTTTGGCGCTCTTAGCACCTAAGCATTTAGCTAATCTACTAAACACATCACCTGCTAGAACCTTACCCCAATCGGATGTGAATTGCTCTCCTGTATTATAACCTAGATCGTAACCGACACCAATAGTAACACCGGATGCACCACCCGGATAACATGGCTTCTTAAGCGCTTTGTTATAATATGCTTCACCACCACCTACTTCATGCTTGATAATTAAATCTAAAGCTTTTTGTGATATTGGTAGTGCAGGCTCTTGTACTGGAGCTGGTGTAGCTGATGCAGTTGCAGCTTGTGGTTGTGTAGCTGGTTTAGCCGTAGGAGTAGTTAAATACTTTATTAATGATGATAATATATCTAATGCTAGTTTCATAATTGTAAGTATTTATAGAAAAAAAGAATAAATACTTATGTTATGGAACAAATTATTCAATTACTACAAGGTCAAGAATGGTTCGGTATTTTATCAGCAGTTGTTGCTCTCGCTTCAACTATCGCTGCTTCAACTCCTACTCCTACTCCTGGCACTCCACTTGCAATGCTATATAAAGTTATTGATGTTTTAGCACTTAACATCGGTAAGGCTAAGCAAAAAGGAGACGAAAACTAATATCGTAAATGGACTTTATAGGTCTAATAAAGAACGCCTTGTCAGCTTTGACTCTTTACTTGGAGTTGAAAAACAAGGCGTTCTATTACGATATAATCGAAAAATCTAAATCTAGACAGAAAACCCTAATAAATGAAATCGAAGAACTACGTGCTGATGGCTCTAATGATAGCAACGACCGCGCTGATATCCTGCGGGCCGAGCTCATCGACGAACGTAAAACCCTTGAACATCTATCAACCGTCTATTCTCTCTCTGGAAAAAGGTAAATCAATTACCACAAAGGATGGTATTTATACACCTCAAACTGATGAGGTATGGCATTCAGATGCTCGTTATAGAAAGTTAGAAAGAGATCTTTATTAAAAAGCTTACTTCTTAACAAAAGTTTCAGGAGCTTTTGAGAATCTCTTACCTAAGTTTACAATTCCCTGTATAATCTCAGGTGAAATAACGCCGGTAATACCGTAAATTACTGCTTTGTGAAGATCTAGTAGCTGAACATCATGAATTAAAGCCCAAACTATTGTAGAGGCTAATGAAGCTACAAAAACCTTCTTAAGTTGGCATACGATACCTGAGCGATCATTTGTTGATAATAACCGCGCAAACATTGATGCAGCTCCTATTAAAGGTATAATCCAACCGCCATCTAAAAACTCTTTAACGAGGGATTTCTCTGGTTCCATGTATGTATTATTTATGTCTCATCAACATAAACTTTCATATATTCTGACTGCGAATGAGCATACTTTCTGATTTTAGAATGTGAAGCTACATATATATCGAATACATAAGCTTTACCTCTTGAAGCTTTTTTACTAGTTACAGCACCTCCTCTATCTTGAATAATAAAGCTACCATCACCTATTTTACCCTTTAACTCTGGAATATATACCCTTGTACCAAATTTAAAATCAGGATGAGCAGCTACTGTAACTCCTTCTTTAGCGTATTTTGCTTGCTGACAAGCAACTTTATTCCCCCACCTATTATCAGTACTATAATAAGTAATTCTCGCCGTATAGTTTTTTCCACACTTCAAGCCTTTTATAGAAGCTAGCGGTGCAGCTACATGACAACTAGACATAACTAGCCCCATTAATATTAAAATTATGGTCTTCATCAATCTATTATATAATATTTATAAGTATATTCTACCTTTAAATATAATGCAATGAATAGCTCCAAACATCGATTAAGTAATCGATTGTCTCATGTATATCATCTTCATATGTATTTTTCTTCGGTAGAAAGATACACTGCTCGGTTGATATAGTAATGCCTTGTTTCTCTAAAAAGCTAACAGCTTCTAATTCGTCATTAAAATTCATCTTTCCAGTCCGCTCTTGGGTTATCAGTTGGAGATTCAAATACACCGCAACACTCATCAGAATCAGTAAAAGCATCATTCATATCAAACAACTCTTTAATAGTATCTTCAGAAAAAGTTTGATGTAATAGAATAACTTTGAAAGTTTCAACCCATTCTTCTAGTGTTGCATAAGCATTTAGCGTGAGTTGAAGCGAACGATCAGGAGACAGACCGCCCTCAACAGTAATTTTAATTGGCTCTTTCTTATCGTAGTTTCTCATATCAATATTGCAGCGGTTTAAGTTCAGATAATAGTTTCTGCTTGTGTGTAGAGCGAGGCAGTAGCTTTACATAATCAACTAGAGCGTCTACAACTTCTCTACTATCATATTCATGAAGCTTCTCTACTACAGAGTATATAGACGTTTTAGCAGTATGATTGTGATTCTGAACTTCAAAAAGAAAATCTACAAGATCAGCAATTTGTTGCTCATTCAATATAACCATATCTGTATAAGGCTTGCCTCTTAAAGCACTCCACGCTTGACGAATTTGATTCCACCATGAACGCGTAACATTACGCTGAAACATCGCAATTTCTAACCCCCAATCAGAATCATAGTCTAGATAAATCGCTCCGCATTTACATTCACAGACGAAAAATTTACTTTTCATATCTATCTAAAATAATTATTGCTATTGTTCCTGCTATACCCATTACAGTAAAGTATAATATTATGGACTGTTGGTCGACTATCATATAATCTCCTTCACTTCTAGTTCATCTAAAATTATACTTACGCAGCCTTCAAGATCAACTACTGAACTTAAATGAAAGTGACCGGCATAGTGACGCTGCGCACCACATAATTTTATAAGAATATCGTGATCTTTGCGCTCCTGCATACACTCATCCCAAAGAGTTTGATCTTTATCACACCAATGCGAGATTCCTGATTTATCGCAAGGACCACTCCATGTAGGAGAACTATGCGTTACTAGCACATCACAGCGTTCAATTTTTGCAACATCGAGTACAAATGGTTCTTTCTTCCAATACGAAATGCCTTCTTTTCGCATGCGACGATCAATGCTAATCGCTCCACCCACAAACCCAAATCGTTTGTCGTTTAGCGTCATGTAGGTATAGTCAGGTATAAGCTTAAAGTTGCTCATGCTTACACGACCATCGAAATACGCTGGGTCATCATGATTGCCACGAATGCCTATAAAGTCTATGTTTCGACTTTGGAAGAAAGTGTTAATATATTCAAACTGTCGAGCTTGTTGCTGCTCGAGTTTAAATCCAACACCAAGATCACCTACTCCAATCAAGACAAAATCACGAATATCACCCGCCTTTATCTTAAGAAAAAGCGCATCCCACTTTCCGTGAATGTCTCCTACGATAAAAATTGGCTTGCTCATTATATCTATTATATCGTAGTTCCTTTATACCAAGCATTTAAATTTTGCTCAACTAACCAATTATAAACTCTGATATAACGATCTTGATTACCTCCACCTTGGTTATGAAGAGCGTCAGGTGCTTCGCTGTATTGCGAATGTTTTCTATTAAAGAGAGGGCGCGTTACATCATAGGGGTAAGCTACATTATAAATACTTGCTTTCTTACCTACAAAATAGTTAGATAGAATAATATCATCACTATTTCTACAATCTAGTTCTTCAGATGCTTTTATAATATAGTTTTCGAAATCGTCTTGTATTAAATTACCAGGGTATAATACTGTAGCAAATCCTTCGAAGAAATTTATAAAGCCTTCTTTTCTGGAAGATTGATAGTTAACAATAGAAGCTTTAGATTCTTGATCATATTGCCACCTACCACCGCTGTGCGATAATACACGTAATTTATTGGGATTAAATTCACGATATAATACTGCTAACATATTATGAGGATATTCAAAATCATCATCTACTGACCAGATATATGTACTATCACTACCTTTATGTCTTAATAATGTAGGTACTACTTTTGTTGCTGCTCCATAGTCTTCAGTCCGAAAAATACGAACAGGGCAAGAATCATTAGTAGTATTTTCACTCATATCAATCAACCATTGAGGTACAATATATTCTTCACCCGTTCTCTTAAAGATATACGGTACGTTAATTTCTATACTATCAATAGGTATTGTTTGATCTAAAATACTTAATATATTAGGAAAAAGTAAATCTATACGATATGGAGTTGTAGTTAGCGATGCTATAATTTTATACTTCATGTGTTTATAGATCTCTTGTTGGTTTATAACCCTGCTTTTTCGCTTGCGCTCTACTCAGAGTAGCATACCATCCACCTCTATGGCACAGCACACCTGGTTTTCCAGTGTCCTGGCAAGTCATAGAAGACAGATATTCGGCATAGCGAATCATGCCCTTAACGACATCATCGCCGCCATCAAAATATACACGCAATGTGCCAAACTTTTCTTTGTATTGCTCTATCACTACAGGAGGCGGTGATGCGTTGATATACAAATTGTCACTGTCAAAAAGTTTTTTATCGAGCGCACTTACAACTGCGCGTACACGAGATGCAAAATTTTTATTGATCTGTTCTCGCTCTTCGCTGCTTGGAGAAGCAAACTTTGCACCTTTAGGCAATCGCTTTTTAAAGTCTCGATACGGATTGAACTTTCTGTAAATTGGATCGCGCACATACTTCCAATATGCTTTGCGCATTCTCAATTGTAGTTTGCGCTTTGGATTGACTTCTGTATACTTATGATGCTTTACATAATCATCAATACAACCAAACAACGAGTCTACAATATTTCTCCAACCATCTGGACAATCATTCCAGCATCGTTGACTTTGTGGTAGCAGATTACCACTCTCGTCTCGTGGAAAGAGAGATGGATATTTTGCAAACAGTTGTGCCTCAAAGGCATCGCTTTCTTCTACACTTTCCATAATCTTAGTGTTTAATTCTTTTACTGATGAATATTTCATGTCCACATTTTTTGATAGTGTTTGATAATAGTGGTCATTGCCCACATGTCCTTTTCTTCAAGCAGTGCCTCAAGACGATGAGTTTCAGCATACGCTTCTTCATATGGAAATCCATACAACTCCTCACAACTTCTCATTGTATAGTTACCATCAGCACCTTTGATTAAAAAATCACATGCTTTGTTATTTGGTGTTGGATATGAATTTTCATGTTGCTCTACAAGATCTGGTCTCTCAGTTTTAATATAATTATAAACCTCACGCAGTTCGCGATCTGTAGTCAACACATTGTCTACATACTCTTGTGAGACATAACCCGCTTTAAGATCTTCACTATAGTCATAGTCATCTTGCAGACCCTTTTCTTCTTCTACATAATGAACGAGACAAGTGAAAAGCAAATGAGGAATGAGAGATGTCTTATCACACCAGCGATTAGGAATTGTCTTTGTCAACCATTTTTGACGAGGATTGAAGTATGCACTAATGCTATACTTTATATCCGACCAATAAAAACGGTTGAATAGCAATGAAGGACTTTTTAAAACTCTCCAAATGCTAGGTGTATAAACTTCGTCTAGTATGCTCATATTAATACTCTTCTTTCCAAGTATCGTGTAGATTATATCTTAGCATACGATGAGATGCAATCAAATAGTTAATTGGATCTTGAACACCAATGTTTCCATTATTGCATTCTTCAACAATATAGTTTGTGACTTTATTTTCTAGAATTTGTAGTCTACGTGCTTCGTTAACAGCACGAGTAATTTTGTCTGGTAAACTTGCATAGGTATGCTCTGAGTCATCCTCAAGCGGCACTCGCTCAAAGATATCAAACAGCAGTTGACGCACCTCTGTTTCAGAGAGGTCAGACACAAATTCAATTCCAGTTTTCATCGTCTCTAAATAGTCTATCGATTTTTTCTAAATTGTCAACTATAGCGTCTTGCGACAGCGTAATGTTTCGTGCAATATGGATGCGATTGCAAATGTCTTTGAGAATCATAAGTTGAGTCAAAGAATCATATTTGTTAATGCTTTTTAAATCTTTTTTATCAGGTACAGTTGTCATAATCATATTCTACCAGTGTCGTATTGTGTTAGCAATAATAAAAAAGCAAGTAATCAAATTTACAATCCAAAAAATTGTTCTTACTATTGCAGCAATGTCAGACTCACGATCATTGTCGCTGATCTTTGATCCCATTGCTTTTGCCCATATGCTCCACAATTTCATGTTAGCAAAGATTTCTTATTCCGTCTTTTTTAAGGTGTTTTAATTCTTCTAGCAGTTGTTGCGCTTTTTTTTCCAACGCTTCACGACAATAATTATAAGTGCCGTCTGGTCGTTTACCAGTTGCAGCAAGTTCGACAAAACTACGCAACTTCCCATATTCGATGAGATCATAAATTTCAAACGGACTTAATTCTTTCATACGACCATTATACCAAAGTTCCTATCCTTTGTAAACAATAAAATTTACAATTCCCAAGTTTGGGTGCTTACATTATCACCGCATTGATCACACGACTCGTCATCATAGTGCCAACTATCTGGTTGAAAGCATCTGATTAAATCGTCGAGAAGCACCGTACCTTGCTTGCGCTCTTCTTTGAATCGTTCGCAAAGATAGTCGATAAGTTCGTCAATTTCCTTTTCTGTAAAGGCGTATCGCGGATCTTCACCACCGACAATCTTACCGTTGATTTCTGTGTAGAATGCCGTGCATCCTTCGCTGATCGTGATTTTATATTTCATTGTCTGTCTTTGATAAACTTTTTAATACCTGCTAAGAAATTATCCTCACTCAAATTGTTTCCATAATATTCTGGAGTTTGATAGTAATTTTTAGTGACAATACCCATCATGTCCATCTTTGTCCAGTTATCACGAGGTGGTAGATTGTCAATAAGCACATTGTTTGGATCTGCGATAGGCAACGGATCTACTCCTTCACCACTCCATCCAAGCGACACACGATATTGTTGAATGTCTTCACGAGCAAAGATATGATGCTCATCCAAACCAAACTCACCGAGTCGATTCAGTGTTTCTGCATAGTCACGAGTCGCAGTCGTAAGAATATAAACGTTGTCTTTGCCCACAACGCTGTTGTAGTATTCAAAAAGTTCTTTTGCACAAGGACGAATGATTGTGCGATAGGTATGCATGTCATCTCCAAGTATAAACTCGACATACTTTTCACCTTCATAGGGCAGCGTGTTTACGAATGTATGCAGAATACACTCGTCTAGGTCTTGGAATATTCTCTTAATCATGCTTCTTTAATGCGTTTGACGATATCTTCTGCTCCTTGAATGATATCAACTACCTTATCATCTTCGATAGCTAGTAGACGCGGAACAGATTTGATATTATAGTCTTTAAAGAATTTAATATCAACATCAGCATCCTTAATTTCTACTTTATCGAGTAAATTATCAGCCTTAAGTCGAGCTTTAACCACTTGACACGGACCACACCAACCTGCGCTTGCTAAAATTAATTTCATTATCGTTTATTGTTTCTTAAAATTTCTAAGTATTCAGAGTATTTGACAAGCGTATCAAGATCAATATCTGAATTGATCTCTTCACCTTCTAACCATTCACGCAGCGGCTTCTTTCCAAAAGCAGCGTCATGTCCCTCTCTATAACTAGATGTAGGTGGTTCTAATTTAATATATCTACCTGTAATATCGTTTTTTGCTACATTTCCTGTTGCCATATTATTCGAAGATTTCGCTTTTTACTCTTTGTGTGTAATCATCATTGTCGTCTGATACACAATTAAAAATATAATCGTAAAGCCAATCACTATCTTCTCCAATCTCTTCTACGAGATTGTTATAGATAAATTCTTCAGCTTTTTGAAGCCTGTCGATTGCTTCTTTTGCTGTTTCGACTTTTTGTTGTTGTTGTTGATTTAACTTCTTCATAACGTTCACTTGACATATTAAATGCTAGAGCGAGATTTAATTGCTGAATAATCCAGCTGCTACATTCGAAAGTTTTTCCTCTAAATGTATATAGTTTATTGTTCGTACCAGATGTCATATTTTTCTCTATATTCTTTAATTAGAATTCTAATATTAGCTAACGCATTAGATAGATCTTGCTCGTCAAAAATTGCATAGGCAAGTTTAGTCTCGCGATCGATATTATCAATAAGTTTTTGTTCAGCAGATGGATATTTTTTGCGATTCTCTTTAATTAACTCATCCCACTTTTCGCGATCTACTTTCCATTCTTCTTGTTTGGCAGCATACTCTTCATCAGTATATTTTTTTGGAAGGGTATGCTCTGTGAGTTGAATATCTTCGATAAGTTTACCATCCTTAAACAACGCGCAATACTCTACCCAACCTGATACAAATTTTTTCCAATCATCACTGTCATAATCTGCGTCTGGAGATTTGTAATCAGGATGACTATAACCTTCATAGAAGTTGATTGCACCGGTAAAATTTTCTTCTTCCCACCATTCTTTATCAATTACAAAGTGACCAAAAGAAGCCATCTTTTCGCTAAATGGTGCATCATCTGCAACTGGCTTACCCTCTACCCAATGACCGTCGACTTTCTTAACCCACAACAATCCAGCGCCGTCGATTTTATAATGCGACATTGCTTGGTTTGGAGTGTCTTTGGTTTGAAAGACGATGTCACTCGCCTTACCACCCCAATGCGCGACGATTGCTTCTGGCAACTCGGGTAGAGTTGTGCCTACTGTTATATTGTCAAACATTCCCATAGCTTTTTATTTTGTTATTGATTGTGCGACTATAAGTCCGAGATTAGATACAGCATATCCACCCCATACGACTGCCCATGCATAGTTTTGTTTGCACACATGAGTAATACATACACAAGTATATAGTATAAAAGCTAAAAAGACAACTAAATTTTCAAATGTTAACTGCATATATGTTTGCTAAAGTTTTTAACTGCACTTCTTGCACCATTGGGAACATAATACTTGCGCTTTTCTTTCCAGCTATCCGCGCTGTGTATCTCTATCTCACCTGCGGTTTTATGACCATAGATCATAACACCGCGAGGCCTAGGTACATCAGGACCGGTAAAAGCACAAGCCCTACAACTCCGAAGACCAAGCTCAAGCCGGCCTTCCTCAACAGGATTTCCACATCCACAGAACATAACTTATTATATTAGAGTTCCTTAACTTTGTTTTGCTGCCCAATCCATAATCTCGTAATGGAATGCTTTTTCTGAGATACCTGGCTTAACGCTAATATATGCGATAGGCTCAACTCCATCTCCTTCTTTATAGACCATTACACGATTAGTTTCTGAGTCAAGCTCAAAACGATACTTACCGATTACACCTTTATACATTATTTTTTATTGTTACGTTCTTGTTCTAGCATTGCGAGAAAGTTATTAGCGAAAGCTAACTTATAATAGGGGTTAAAAGGCTCTACTACCTTCTCGACGATATTATTTATAATATTGTGGAAAGTAATATCAATAACTTTCTCTTTTCCGTTAACAATTTCGTATTTCATGTCAACGAGGACACCACAATCGGTGCCCTCGTTCATGTCGATCATTCTAAACAAGTGCATCAGGCAGTCAGAATTTCTAGAGCTTTGTTAGATAGACTCTCGGTAGAGAGAGTACGGACAAGCTTCTCAGGCGTAAACTTACGATGTGACTCGTATTCAGTAACAGCGTTCAAAGCATCCCACATCGTTTTACCTTCGTTCCCTATACCACGAGAGAATCGTTCAACAATAGACTCACGCTTACCAAGCAGCTTAGTTAATCTTCTTTGTTATTACGAGATGGAATAAGACGCTGTACTAGCTGTCTCATTTGATCTTCGTTGAACTTCTTACCTTGAAGTATCTCAACAGTCTTGTTGAAGGTCTTAACAATATTAATATTGCTCTCAATCTTAGAGATTAGACCACCGACGCTCTCATCAAAGGAGAACGAATGGCGAAGGCCTTTACCGCGTCGTTGTTCAGCTTCATGCTTAACAATATGAAGCATATTATCGCAGACAATTCGACGAGTTGAGGGAATAATTTTATTCGAATTCGATCCCGAATTATCAATCACGGTATAAAACATGCCATCGATTTTATCTCCGTTGATATCGAATTGCTCGTTGAGCTTCGATTGGAGAACAATTCGCTTACCGTTCCTTGAGGACGTGTAACCAATGTGTTCAATGCCTCCAACCTTACGCGTAGCTGTATCGACAATGTCGAGCATTTCGTCAAGTTGAATTGGACGGTACTTATCACGACATACACCAAGATGATCGCGAGTATCTTCACGCATAAGCGTATACAATCCATTAACCCGAGTACCTTTCGAGTCAAAGACTTCTTCTTTTACTACATTGAAACGAGGAATTTCCTCGAGCGAAGTAATGTTAGTAATGAATCCCATATGTTTATTCTATGTTTTGTTGTTCGTTGTTTGTTTCTTTCTGTAGATCGTTACTGTCTACCTTTTCATTATGGCACAGTTCCTTAAAGATATCAAGATCGTATTTTTTGAATTTACTTTCGATGATTTTATATTGATTATAAATTTTACAGACTTCTGTAGCAAGCTTTTCGAATTTACGTGCATCTTTTTCTTCCGGTGAGCTATAATAATTCCAATAGCTTGTATAATTAAAATTCATCTCAGCGCACTCTTCTCTTAATTGCATGCAGTGTCGTACTTCATGCAGTAATGTTGCTACGATAAATTTTAATGAAGTTCCTTCATTCGTGTTGATGCAAATTACCTTTCGCTTATCGTAATAGTAAGAATAACTTCGTTTAGATCTCTCAACTCTGAGAGTCTTTCTCCTTTTTAATTTTACAAACCTACTAAAAATAAACGAGAGTAAGTCAAAGTCAAGTTTTGTTGACTTGACAATACCATTCGTTGGTACGAACTTTATCATCCCACCTTGCGTATAACAGGATCAGCGTAACCAGCTTGTAAGAGCCGCTCTCTAGCAGCCTGCGCATCCTCAAAAGTATCAAGCTTTTCTTTGAGAATTTTCAATAGACCATCTTTACCTTCACGATATTCGATAAGGTAAGCGCCGTATTTGAAGGGCTGTCTAATCTTTTTTCTCATATTTAGACTTATAATATAGTAAGGTTTTAATTATTCCATCGTCAAAATTAATTTGATATTTGAGAGACTCTACGTTGTTGTAAATAGATTCCATCTTATAACATAAATCATGACCAGGTCTATCTGCTACATACTCAATATAGTTAGTAATTAGATAACCTCTATCGTATCTCTCATTAACATTAACTAAATGCTTTATAATTTTGCGGATTAAATCAATGTTTTCGAATCTTTTCTCACCCCAAATATTATATAAAGACCTGGCATTTTCTATATGCAAAATCTCTATTAATGCTTTAGCATGATCAGAAACAAATATCCATTCGCGCATATTTTTTCCATCACCATACACGGGAACCTTTTTACCCTGGTGTAAAGTGCGAAAGATTGTAGGAATTAATTTCTCGTCGTGTTGACGCGGACCGTAGTTATTGCAGCAACGCGTAACGGTAATATCCAGTTCGTAAGTGGTTCTGTAAGAAAATGCTAGCATATCCGAACCTGCTTTTGATGCTGAATAAGGCGATCTAGGATTAATAGGTGTCGTTTCTAAAAAAGGATAATCATCGTAATGCAAATGACCGTACACCTCGTCAGTAGAAACGTGTACCATGCGTGCTGTAGGAACGTATCTACGCACACATTCTAAAATATTACCAGTACCTATTACATTAGAATTGACAAACGACAAAGGATCTGTGATAGACCTGTCGACATGAGATTCCGCAGCAAGGTGAAGAATATATCCTGGCTTGTATTTTTCAAATATATCAAAAATTCCCTCATCGCAAATATCAATATAATAATTAACCACGCGTGGATCAACTACTGTATTATTTATATCAGAACCTACTCCTAATTTATCAATATTGATAATTTTTTCTATAGTTTCATTTTTTAAAAGCTCATCAATAACGTG
>Ga0129336_10001555_pt1 | contig 13932 bp, 11 predicted proteins | sample CPB6_02_DNA_FD_96878 | JGI IMG/M metagenome (GOLD analysis project Ga0129336, IMG submission 96878) | Freshwater to marine salinity gradient microbial communities from Chesapeake Bay, USA - CPBay_Sum_0.6_0.2_DNA | ecosystem: Environmental > Aquatic > Marine > Coastal | place: USA: Chesapeake...
GGCGTGGTGCTGGTGGCGGTCAGGCTGGTGCCCATAGACGCCCCGGTGCTCCAGCCGGTCAATGTCCCGCTGAAGGAGTAGTCGCTGGTTCCGGCTCCGGCCGACCCGTTGCTCAGGCCGGAGAACGCCGTTGCAACCGCTGCTGCGGTGAGATTTTGATTCGCCGTGAGCGTCAGCCCGCCAACCGTGACTGAATCTCCAGCCGCCAAGTCAGCGAAGCTCACCTGACTCGCCTCAGTGATTGCGGCCCGTCCGTCGGTTTTGGTGAGGGACGGTAGGGCTGGAGCCGATGGTGGTGCCAGGCTGCTACTGACGGTAAAGCCATTGGCGGCTCCCGTGGCGCCGGTGAGCATGATGCGATAGGGCGTGGCGCCGCTGCCCGTGTTCACCAGCTGAGCCTTCACGCCCGCGCTCGATGCGTTGATCGCAGTGACCACGTCCTGCGGGGTGGTGTAGCCGGCCGGGACGTTGACGGTGGTGGGCGTGCCGTTGGCGGTGATGGTGAGGGTAAACGCGCCACCCCCGTTGAGCGCTGCGGTGGCGCTGGCGAAGCCGCCACTGAGGGTGCGCTGGGGCTGGGCGACCGTGTTCACCACGATGCTGTGGCTGCCGGGAGAGGCCTTGGGCCCCGCCGTGATGTTGAAGGCGCCGGGCTGCGAGCTGCTGGCCGTGACGCTGCTGAAATCGCTCTGGTCCTTGAGGTCGGCGAACGCAGACTGCAGGTTGCCAAGCACGTACTTGATCGCCGAGTACCCCGAGATGGTGGCGTTGGATTTGTCGATCCTGGCCTGGATCGCAGCCTTCTGCGGCGCGCGCTCGGCTTCCACCAGGCTGTTGGCCAGGCTCTTGATGTCGACGCCCGAGCCAGAGCCCATCGAGGTGACGAGCGCCTGTGCCGAGGCCTGGGCTGAGGCGGTGGCCGCGCTGGTGCTACTGGTCGTGCTGGCGCCGCCGCTTGCGCCGCTGCTGCCGGTGCTGCTGCCCGCGGTGATGGAGGAGACGCCGGTGACCATGGACGAAGCTCTTGCAGGGGCGGATCAGGTCGAGTCGGATCGAGGCGCCGAAACTTGAGTCACTTGATGAAATTGAACAAATTGAGCTGGGAGATCTTGGCGAAGCTGCTCTGCGCGGCCTCCAGGCTCAGCATCTGTTGGTTCATGGTGGTCACGGCTGTGGCGTAGTCCAGGTCTTGCAGGCTTGACAGCGTGGTCTTGAGGTTCAGGATGGTGGCGTCGATCACGCCCCCCTGGTGTTCCAGCGTAGCCTGACCACTGCCCACGGCCGATTGAGCTAGAACGACCCCCTGCAGCAGGCGATCGAGCTCGCCCAGGCCCCGCTGCATCGCCATCTGGTCGGAGTTCTTCGAGCCCGCGATCAGCTCGTCGATGGACTGGAAGAAGCCCACGCCTCGGGTGTTGCCCTGGGCGTCGGTTCGGGCCACCGACACAAAGGCGTCGGTGCCAGTGCGGTTCATGGGGATGGAGCGCTGGTCGCCGATGCTCACCTGCATGCGGGTCTGGTCGCCCTTGTAGCCCGGGTAACCGCTGGCATCGACCTCGAAGGCCGGACGGGAGACATTGCTGCCGGCGAACACATAGTTGCCGTTGCTGTCCTGCGTGTTGGCCAGGCTCAGCAATTGATCGCGCAGGGCCTGCATCTCGGTGGCGAGGGCCTGTCGGTTCTGCGGGCCCAGGGTGTCGTTGGCGGCCTGCACCGAGATCTCCTTCATCCTGATGAGGAGGTCGGAGGCGCTCTGGAGGGCGGTCTCCTCGCCGTCCAGGCGTGCCTTCACATGGTCCAGCGCGCTTTGGTAGCTCTGCTGGCGGCTGAGCACGCTGTTGAGTCGGGCGATGGCGGAGGCCTTGTCGGGCGCATCGCTGGGGTTGACGATCTGCTTGCCCTGGGCCAGCTGGGCCTGCGACTGGGCGAGCTTGGTTTGCGCCGTGCTCATCTGCTGGGCACCGCGGGCGAACAGGAGTTGGTTAGAAATCTTCATGTCCGCCTACCCTCAACGAACCTGCAGGATGCTGTCAAAGATCTGGCTGGCCACCTGCAGGACCTTAGCCGAGGCCTGATAGGCCTGCTGAAAACGGATCAGGTCGGCGGCTTCCTCGTCCATGCTCACCCCGGCCACCTGATCGCGGGCAGTGATGGCCTGGTCGTTCACCACCTTCAGCGCCGATTGAGCGATGGTGGCCTGTCGGGCCACGTTGCCGATATCGTTGACCTGATCCACGTAGGCTTCGCCGAAGGTCTTGCCGCCGCCCATCAGGCGCGCCTTCTGCAGATCCACCATCTCCAGCATGTTCTGGTTGTTGCCGGTGCCGTCGCGGTTGCCGTCGATGGTGAAGACATCGCCTGCCTTGGGCGGGGCGGTGAAGGAGACCGTCAGCCCCTGATAGCTGATGCCGTCTTGCAGTTGTTGAGGATCGAAGGCCCTGGAGGCCACTACGGTGTTGGTGTTTCGATCGAGAATGAAGTAGTGGTTGTCCGCGTCGAAGCGAACCTCCAGGGGCCTTGTGCGCAGCGCCTGTTGGGGGTCGACGGGCTCGCCGGAGTAGGTGGCGCTGACTTGCGCGTCCCCTGCCCCGGTGATGAAGACCAGGAGGTCTTCGTCGGGCTGCCCCTTGAGGTAGGCCTGCGCGTTCAGTCCGATCTTGCGCAGGTCGTCGGGGCTGCCGCTGGCGCCCAGGCTGACCTCCACGGGGGTGTCCTGGCCTGCTGCCAGGTCGCGGGTGATGGCGACCTGGCCGGTGTAGGTGCCATTGGCCAGACCCAGCGCGTTGGGGATGGTGCCGGAGACGGTAATGCTTTGACCCTCGTAGCCGATGGCGTTGCTCAGGATGAGGCTTCCATCGACATCGAGGCGGGCACTGACTCGGGCGTTAGTGGCCCCGTTGATGGCGCTGATGAGGCCCGTGACGGTCTTGGGGGCCGGGCTGCTGATCGAGATGACGGCGCCACCTACGGTGAGGCTGAGGGAGAGTTGCGGATCCACCTGCCCCGGGGGAATCTTGATCTCGTTACTCGCGCTCACGCGGATGCCGGGTACCTGGGCACCGTCAAGCCAAGCCTTTACGTCAGTGGCCTGCAGGTTGCCGCTGGCCACCGTCAGGGGCCCAAGCGAGACACCGTTGAGTTTGAGAGCCCCATCGGCGATCACGGTCCCAGAGAGCCCTTGCGGCAGCGGTGTGCCCCGCAGCACGGCTGGCAGCGACGTCGATGGCAGTGAGGTGTGCCTTTCGGCGTTGAGCTCGTTCAGGTCCCACTGCAACTCGCGGCCCATATCAGCCCGAGCGCCGTAGAACGCGGTCATTTCCTTGTAGCCACCGGTGCCTGACTTGTTGCGGTACTCGCCGCTGTAGGTCGCACCTTGCGCGAATCCGTTCTCAGCAGTAATCAGCTGCCCGAGCTGGCTCTGGGTCATGACGCTGCCCAGAATCTGTCGCCCGTCTCGGGTGAAAACTTGCAGGTTCTGCCCTGCCGAAAGCTTGGCGTACAGGTTGATGTCTTGCAGGCCGTTGGGGATGGTGGCCACGGCCTTGACCGGCACGCCGGGAGTAATGTTGATTTTCTGGGCTAGGGCAGGATCGCTGCCGAACGGCAGCGAATCAATGTCATTGATCAGCTTTTTACCGGGCCCGCTGAGGCTCAAGATCGTGCTCAGGGGGTTGACGCTGGAAGGCTGAGCGATGAGCCACCCAGAGTTGACCATGGCCGCGCTCAGCTGCGTCATGCTCTGCGCGCTCAGCCCGAGCTGCTCCGCCAGGAGGTTTCGATCGATTGAGCTCAAGCCGTTGAGCTTGCTCAACACCATGTATTGAGCCTGGGAGATGCCGTAGTCGGCAAGTGTCTTGAGCCGGTTCGGCCCTCCGAATTCAGGCGTCTGGTAGTCCACCTTGGCCAGCGCGCCACTGGTGTTCAGTGCTGCCTCTGCGATGCGAAACTGCGCCGCGGCGGCGATGCGCATGGGGTCGTCGAAGGCAACCTTCACGCCACCAGCAGCGCTGATGGCGGAGGAGTCGATCGAGAACAGCGCGGTGCCCGCATTGCCGTAGGCATCGATGCCCGCCTCCTGAACCTTGTTGACCTCATTCACGAAGGCCTTTGTGAGCGTGTCCAGTGAGGCTCGGGCACTGCCCAGTACCTGCTCCCGAAAGGACAGCAGCCCCGCGAGCTTGCCGCTGGTGATGGCGTTGAGCGGCTCGTCCTTGCCGTAGGGGTCGGTGATCAGGCTTACTTTCTCAGGCGATGCGGCGCTGAAGTTGGCGCCGATGCGTAAAGCCGTGGTGCCGTCCACCACCACATCGCGGATGAATGAAGGCCCTAGACTCACCTTGACTACACCGTTGTTCGAGAACTGGGTGTTGACGTGTACGTAATCCGACAGACTCTTGAGCAGCAGATCCCTTTGGTCCAAGAGGTCAGCGGGTTGCTCGCTCAGATTCTTCTGCTTGGTGAGCTGTGCGTTGACCTGGGCTAAGGAGTAGGTGATGCTGTTGATCTGAGCCACAGAGTTGTTGACGGCCTCCGTGGTTTCCGAGAGAACCAGTTCGAGCTGGCTGGAAATTTCACCGAACCGGGAGGCCAAACCCTTGGCGTCACCAAGAAAGCTTCCTCGCATGGCACTAGAGGCTGGGTCCGTTGAGAGCTTGCGCGCCGAGTTGAAGAACTGGTCGAGAGCGCTGCTCAGTCCCATGGAGTCACTGCCCAGCACATCCACCACCCTGTTGGTGTAGCTCACCATGGGCTCCTGGCTGAGCAGATCGCTGTTGCTGTTGCGGTAGTTGGCCTCAACGAAGGCGTCGTATTGGCGCTTTACGGCTTCGGCTGACACGCCAGTGCCCAGGAACGTGGTGCCCACCCGTGACAGCGGGTTGGCCTCCAACGTAATCTCCTGGCGCGAGTAGCCTGGCGTGGCTGCGTTGGCGATGTTGTTACTGATCGTTCCCAGCGCCCGCTGGTACACCGACACCGCGCCGCTGGCGATGCTGGCGATGTCACTCATCGGTCACTCCCTAAGGGCTTGGGGGGGGCCTCCAGCGGCAGGATCTTGGGCTCCACCAGCGGGAGGGACTTGGCCGAGTCTGTAGCCAGGGGCAGTCCGGTGACCTTGGGGTTTAGCGCGAAGGCCTTGGTGGTGGTGGGCACGTCCTGCAGCGGATTGGCGGTCTGGCCGTGTCCGTTGTCGGGTGCGGGAGCAGCCCGGGCCTGCATGCTCTTGATGAGCATCTCGCTCAGGCCGATGCCGCCACGTTGGGCCATCTTCATGGCCACTTCTTTGTCGAACAGGTTCTCGAAGGTCTCGATGTGGCTGCTCTCGCTGAGCGCACTCTTTTCCACCGTGGCCCTCATGCTCTTGAGCATCTGCTGGATCACCAGCGCCTCAAACTGCCGGGCAGTCTCACGCACGGCTGCTCCGGCGTCTTGGCGCGCCTGGCCCCTGAGCTGGCCGAGCCCCTCGAAGTCCAGGTAAGTCCTGGCGCTTTTGATGGAGGGTGTGTCCATGGCTTTAGATGATCACCAACTCGGCGCGCAGGCTGCCCGAGCTCTTCAGCGCTTCAAGAATCGCGATGAGGGAGGTGGGTGTGGCACCGACCTGGTTGACGGCATCGACGATCTGCCGCAGGTCCACGCCGGGCTGGAAGAGGAACATGGGCTTGTTGGGCTCGCTCACTTCGACGCGAGAGTTCTGAACAGCCGTGGTCTGGCCCTGAGAGAAAGGCGCGGGCTGCGACACCTCGTTAGTGGCGGAGATGGCCACCGTGATGGCGCCGTGCGTCACAGCCGCCGCGGAAACGCGCACGTTGCGGCTGATGACCACGGTGCCTGTCTTGGCGTTGACAACCACTCGCGCCGGCGGTTCCCCGGGCTGAACGTCCATGTTCTCGATCATGGACAGGAAGGCCACTCGCTGGCTGGGATCCTGGGGGGCCTGCAGGCTGATAGCCACACCGTCCAGGGCCCGGGCCACATCGTTGCCGAAGCGGCTGTTGATGCTGTTGACGATCGAGTTGGCGGTGGTGAAGTCGGCCTCTCGCACATTCAGAATCACCCTCTCCGATTGGTCGAAGGGGTTGGCCACGATGCGCTCCACCGTGGCACCGCTCGGGATGCGCGAGGAGGTGGCCACACCGATGGACACCCTTGAGCCGGCGGAGCCGCTGTCCACGCCCGTGGCGTTCAGCGCTCCCTGGGCTAGCGCGTAGATCTCGCCGTCGACGCCGCGAAGGTTGGTCAGCAGCAGGATGCCGCCGCGCAAGCTGGAGGCCTTTCCGATGGCCGCCACATTCACATCAATCTTCTGGCCCGGCTTGGCAAAGCCTGGCAGCTCGGCGGTCACCATCACGGCGGCGACGTTCTTCACATCCAGTTTGCCGCTGCTGGAGGCGGTTTCAAAGTCTGTCAGCTGGCCTTCTACCACCACGCCCAGCCGGTGTAGCAGCGTCTTCATGCTCTGTGCCGTGAAGTTCACATCCACACCGTCGCCGGTGCCTTGCAGGCCCACTACCAGCCCGTAACCGATGAGCTGGTTGCTGCGCATGGCGGCCACGGTGGTGAGGTCCTTGATGCGGTCTGCCATGACCGGCCCGCAAACCATCATCAGGCCCAAGGTGAGGAGTTGCAGAAGTTTCATGGTGGATGGACGCTTAGAAGGGCCAGAGCTTGAGCAAGGCGCCGGTCGCCCAGCCGGCACGGCTGGCGTTAGCCAAGTCACCGCTGCCGCGGTAGACGATCTGCGCGTTAGCCAGGCGGCGAGACTGCACCGTGTTGTTTGGGGCGATGTCGTCCGGGCGGATCACACCACTGACCTGGATGACTTCCGAGCCTTCAGTAAGACCGAGCTGCTTCTCGCCGCGCAGGACGAGGTTGCCATTACTCATCACTTCCACGACAGCCACGGCGACCTCGGTCACCAGGCTGGCCTGCTGATCCGCCGCGCCGGCGCCCTTGTTGGTGATCTTGCCGCCTAACAGCGGGGTGCCCTTCAGCCAGCCACCGGCCCTGGTGGCGATGTCCTGCATGCCCGGCGGTATGACGTTGTTGGAGGACTCGCGGCTGATGTTGTTGTTCTGGGTGCGCGAGGCCTGCGAGGACTCACGGACCTGCACCACCACGACGTCGCCCACCTGGTAGCTGCGGCCTTTGCTAAACCAGCTCTCGCTTTGCCGGCCGTTGTAAATTGCACCCGTGGGCACCGTGGTAACAGTGTCCACGCGCGGGTAGACGGGCTCGAACGTAGGCGAGTGCTTCAGAGGCTCGGGTGGCGTGAAGGTGCCGCAGCCACAGAGGATCACCAAAGCGGCGAGGCTGCTAGCCTTCAAGGCGGTGTGGATGCGGGCCATGTCAAGCCAAGCTCAGATGTTGTTGTTCATAAACTTGAGCATGCCGTCGACAGCCGAGATCGCCTTGGAGTTGATCTCGTATGCGCGCTGCGTCTCGATCATGTTCACCATCTCCTCCACCACATTCACGTTGGAGGCCTCCAGCGTGCCCTGCATCAAGGTGCCGGCGCCGGTGACGCCAGGCTGCAGCACCTGTGGGGCGCCACTAGAGGGCGTTTCCTTTAGCAGGTTCTGGCCCTTGGATTCAAGGCCGCCCGGGTTGACGAAGCGGGCGATCTGCAACTGCCCAAGCACCTGCGGCTGTCCATTGGACAGTTCGGCGGACACTGTGCCGTCACGGCCGAAGGTGACCGTCATGGCGTTGCCAGGGATCGTGATGGCCGGCTGGAGCAGCGCTCCGTTGGCCGTCACCAACTGCCGCGTGGCTGAAAGCTTGAAGTTGCCGTCGCGGGTGTAGGCGATGGTGCCATCGGGCTGCGCGATCTGGAAGAAGCCCTCCCCAACGATGGCCAGATCCAGCGGGTTGGATGTGTTCACCATGTTCCCCTGGGCGTGTAGCTTTTCCGTGGCGACCACGCGCACGCCGGTGCCCAGCATCAGCCCGGTGGGCGACTGTGTGTTGGCTCCCGTCTGGCCTCCGGCCTGGCGGATGTTCTGGTAGAGCAAGTCTTCAAACACCGCACGGTCTTTCTTGAAGCCGGTGGTGTTGACGTTGGCGAGGTTGTTAGCGATCACGTTCATGCGCGTCTGCTGCGCATCCAAGCCCGTCTTGGCAACCCACATGGAAGCATCCATGGCACTCTCCTATTTAGTTAGTTGGAAGCCGAGCCGTGTCAGGTCGGCTTCATCATCGTGGCGCCGGATTCATCGGCGTCTTTGGTCTGTTTGATGATGTTGATGGCCTGCTCAAATGAGCGGCTCTGTTCCATCAGCCTAATCAGCACTTCCATGGAGTTCACATTGCTGCCCTCCAGGGTCTTGGGTGTGACGCTCAGCACGGCGGTGCTCTGAGGGATATCAGTGCCGCGGGGCTGTGCCGACACCTCAAACAATCCGTCATTTCGGCGCTCGAGCTTTGTCCCACGTGCATCACGCAGCAGCAGGCGGTCGATCAGTACTGGCTGGACAGGTCCCGCCTGCGCGGGATTGACGGCGTAGACCGACCCGTCGTCATTGATCGTGACGTGAAAGCCCGGCGGGATGGTGATGGGTCCGCCCGCCTGTCCGCGCACGATGACCCCATTTCCCAGTTGCAGCACACCACTGGCGTTGACATTCAAATCCCCCCGACGAGTGAAGGCTAGAGTGCCGTCCGTGGCGGTGACACCCAGTACCGCCTCGTGGTTCATGGCAATGTCCAGGTCGCGCCCTGTGAGCATCATCACGCCCGGCTTCATTTGGATGTAGTCGGTGTTGACGGCCTTCGGCTGCATTCGACTCTCAAATCCTGCTCCTTCGGCCTTGGCGGTGAGCATGGCGCCTTCGTAGCTGCGCTTGAAGCCAGGAGTCGACACATTGGACAGCTCACTGATTACCATCTGGCGAGAGATGCGACTCTCGTTGATGTACGCAGCGGCGTTGAAGGCGAGGCGGTCCATGATGCGTCTCGTGCTTGCTCTGGATTAACTAAGGCGATCAGGAGCGCAGGTTGATGATGGCCGAGGTCATCGTGCTGGAGGTCTCGATCGCCTTAGCGTTCGCCTGGAAGTTCCGCTGCGAGGTGATCAGATCCACCAGCTCGCTGGTCAGGTCCACGTTGGAGCGCTCGGTGGCGCCCGCCCGTAGCGTTCCGAAGCCTGCAGAACCTGCGTTGCCGAGGATGGGCGCGCCCGAGGCAGCCGATGCCAAGAAGGAGGAGTCACCAATCTGACGCAGACCCGAGGGGCTGGAGAAGTTGGTCAGCAAAATCTTGGCGAGCGACTTCTGGGTTCCGTTGGAAAACGAGGCGCTCACCAAGCCGTTGTTGGCTATGGTCACCCCCACCAGCTCACCCTCAGGGGCTCCGTCTTGGGACTGCGACAACACGGCGAACGCTGACTGGAATTGGGTGGATCCAGCGTAATTGACGTTGATGGTCAGGGCCCCCTTGCCGCCTGCAAGATAGACGGTCTCCAACTGGGTGCCTTGCAGGGGGGATACCAGCTTGCCGCCCGTATCGAATGTCAGCTGCCCCTTTTGCAGAAAGACAGGCGACCAAGGCGGAAGGGTGGTGAACCCATCGCCACTGGTGGTCTCTTGCCCGTTACGGTCAATGTATTTGGGCTGAAGCACACCCCCAACCAAGTCTTTGTGCTGGGTGGGGTAGATCCAGGTAGAGATAGAGCCCCGTCCGGCGTCTACGTTTTCCAAGCCCCAGGCGGAACTCCCGGAGACCTTGATGAACGAATCCGCTCCGGTGGTTCCAGAAGTGAATACGAAGCGGCTGTTCTCGGAATCGTAAGTCACCTTCACGCCGTTGACCGTGTCCGGAGCCCTGCCGTCTACGGTGGCGCTCGCCGCCATTGAGTTGATGCCACGTTGTAGGGCTTCAGTGAACGAGGTCAGGTTGTAATTGGCGCCCGGGGGTATCACCACAGTGGCCTTGATGCCATCCACCGTCACCACAAACTTGTTGTTTGAGCTGTCTACGGTGAAGTTCCCCGATACGTTGACGATTGTTTTTGTGCCGTAGGCTGTGGCATTGGGTGACGCGATGCCGCGAACTGCGACAGCTGACGTCTCGACCTTGCCTGAGCCCAGACCAAAGACGTCCAGAATCTTTGCGTTATCAGTTGTTCCGGCGGCTCCAGCGGCAGTGAACTTTGTATCGATCTCCAGACTCGATTTATCGCCCGTTGTTCCAGACAGAACGCTAAACTTCTTGTTCACCGCGTCGTAAGTCACTGACATCCCAAAGCGCTGCAGCGACGCCGAGCGGATACTCGTACCGTTGGGAATGCATTTCGTCCCAACGATCCCGTCATCGCCCAACTTAACCGGGTCGGCGGGGATGCCGAGTACTGAGTTGGGATTCTGCGAGCCCGACTTCACCGTCACGGTTGAGTTGGCTAAGGTGTCGACGAATTTAAGACTTTGGCTGGTGTAATCGTAGGAGACCTTAATCTTGTTGGTGGTGGTCGTCGAGCCGGAGGTAGTAGTCGTCACCAGCCCATTCGCACTCGCGTCCAGTTGAGTCTGGATTTCTGCAACAACGTCCTCAATCGTCGGTTTTTTTCCGCCGGTCGTGAGGGTGGCGTAATTCAGGGTGATGACCGTATCTTTCGGGGTCGTTGTTCCGGTTGTGGGCACCCGGGACGTTGAAATCGTGAATTGCAGGTCCTGTGGCACTGTCGTTGAGCCTTGCGTCGGCGCAGTGAAGTCGAAAGTTGCCTCATCACCAAACTTCCTGCGCAAGACTTTCGTCATTTCGCTGGCGATGTCCTGGCCCGTAAGGACTTGACTAGTGTCTGAGGCGAGGTAGCTGAGATCGACGGCAACTTTGGGCTCACCGCTGCCATCGACTGACACTGCGAAGAGGCTCTTCAGAAGATCCGTGGCAGCGGGTGCTGCTGGAACAGTAGTCGAGCCTCCTAGCGCCTTCAAGAGGTCGCCAACCGACACTCCGGTGGTCCAAGAGAGGGTGGAGGTTTGCCCGGTGATCGTGGCGGCCGTTGAGCTACGGCTGTCTGTCAGTTCGTCAAGCGAAAAAAGCTGGGTCTTGGCGGTGGTGATTTCGTCCTTGACCTTGCTGTAGGGTTGCAGCTGGCCGTACTGGTTTACGTAAAGTGATTCGCCGTTCGAATCGGTGGCTTGCTGGAGAGAGGCTCCCACCTGGTCGTCACCCACGTACACATAGGTTTGCCATTTGTTGAAGGGGCTGCTTTGGCTCGCATTGCGCGTCTTCACGTAGTAAATGGTGGCCAGGTAGCCGTTGCCCCCGTTGTCGTAGACGGTGAGGGCCGTGCTCTTGTTGTAGGTTGCCGAGTTGTTTCGGTTGAAGGCCTCCGTGATCACCGGAGCGTCAGAAGGGAAATTTAGGCCCAGATTGATCACTGATGTCTGCTTCGCTTCGCCTGAGGTCTTCTGGGGGATGTTGAGCACCACCCGTTCGTTGACATTCGCAGAACCCGTGGAGTCAACCGTCGCGGCCATCAAGCGCTGGCCTGCAGAATTGACCACATTGAACTGCTCGTCCAGCAGAAACGAGCCGTTGCGGGTGTAGACCTGCTGCAGCCCGTCGGCCGAGCGCATGGGAAAGAAGCCGTCACCTGTGATGGCCAAATCCAGCGCGTTGGAAGAGAAGGAGATGTTGCCCTGGTTGAATTCCTGGGTGACCTGCTTCAGGGAGACGCCCTGACCGACGGTAGAGGAGGCCTTTTGTAAAGGCGAGGTGGCGAAGATGTCGCCGAAGTCAGCGCGCGAGCGCTTGAATCCGGTCGTGCCCACGTTGGCAATGTTGTTGCTGGTCACACCCAGTTGGGCGGTGGCCGCATTCAAGCCGGTCAGCGAGGTATAGAAGGACATGTTCGGTCTCCTGTGTGAACGGTGGCGTCAGCCGCTGATGCGGGTGACATCGGTGAGCTTGATGGACTTGCCTCCAGTCACGTTGAGCTGGATGGACTTGTCGGCGGCTTGGGTTACGCTGTTGACCGTGGCATAGACGCTCACGGGTGTGGTGGTTTCCTTGCCGTTGTTGGTGACGGTAGCCTTGAAGCTGTAATAGCCCTTGGGGACAGATTGCCCCCGGCTGTCTATGCCGCCCCATGAGAAGGGAATCTCGCCGATCTTTTGGGGGCCGTAGGTTTGGCTCGCTACTGTGTTGCCCTGTGCGTCCAGAACCTCCAGTCGAACCGCATCGGCACCCTGCGCAAGATTGAAGGCCCCCTGTATCGGCAAGCTCCCGTCCCAGGCGCCAGGCGCGTCAGCCACCAGGACCTGCTTGCCGATCATGCTGGCACTGTTGAGCATCTTCTGGCCTGCCATGCTGTCCACATAGGCCTTGAGCGTGTCGGCCATGGTTGTGGTGGCTTGCAGCTGGGAGAACTGCGCCAGCTGGGCCACGAAAGCCTCGTTCTTTACTGGATCCAGCGGATTTTGGTTCTTCAACTGTGTTGTGAAGAGCGTCAGAAAGTCCTTCTCGCCCATGCTGCCGGCGGTCCCCTTGTCGGAGGTCAGCTGGGCCAGGGCGGCATCGGCTGTGGTGGTGATCCCGGGCGGCGCCTTGGGGCCGGTAGTCTTGCTGGCGGCATTGAGGACCGCCGCGGCAGCGTTCAGGTTGGTGTCGTTCAGCAGAGCCAGCATGGACGGGCCTCTTTCGCTCAGGTCTTGATCAGGTCGAGGGTCTTCGACATCAACAACCGCGCGGTGTTGACCACCTCAACGTTGTTTTGGTACGAGCGCGAGGCTCCCATCATTTCCACCATCTCGGTCATCTCATTGACGTTGGACATGTAGACGAAGCCCTCCTTGTCCGCGAGCGGGTTGCCGGGGTCGTTCATGCGGCGGATGGGCGAGGGATCGCTCAATAGGTGGGTGACCTGTACCCCACCGGTAACCGGGCCGCCTTGACCCCTGGCCTGATCGACCAGCACGGCCTTGAAGTTGGTGCGCTTGGCCCTGTAGGCCTCACCCTCGGAGCTGGCCACAGTGCTGGCGTTGGCCATGTTGGATGCCGTTGTGTTCATGCGCACCGTCTGCGCGCTCAGCGCTGAGCCGGCGATGCTGAATATGCGATCCAGTGACATGCTCAGTCTCCACGCAAGGCTCTCTTGAGCCCGTTCACACGGTTTTCTAGGATGTTGAGCGTGGCCTGGTATTCGGCTGCGGCCTGACCGTACTGCGCCTGCTCGATGTTGAGTTCGACGGTGTTCCCGTCAAACGAGTTGTTGAAGGGCACTCGGTACATGACCCCGGGCGTGGGGGACTCCTCAGCGACGGAGAAGTGGGAAGACGCGGTGGCCCTCAGCCCGTTATCGGCGACGCTCTGCAGGACGTGGCCGAACTTGATGTCGCGCGCTTTGAAGTTAGGCGTGTCGGCGTTGGCGATGTTCTGCGACAAGACCTCCATGCGCCGGCTTCGCATGCCCAAGGCCTGCGCGCTGATTCCCAATGCTTTGTCAATTGTGTTCATCTGCGTGTCCTGCCTGTCACAAGCCCGGGTGCCGTTGACTAAAGTTCTCCGAGCGCTGTCCGAATGCAAGAGATGTGCCATCCAATCCTTGCCGCTTTTGTGCCGAATTTGCGGCCCGGCGGCATACCTTGCCGCGCAGGCGGCAAGGCCTTGCCACCTCGATTGCCACCGGCCGACAAGGCATTACTGCGGGCCATCGGCGCTCTCCACCGCGGTGTACTGGGCCGACCGCTGCGCCTGCATTCGATTAGGTAGCGCGTTGGTGAGCGTCTGGCCCAGGGCGCCCAGCCTTTCCGTTGTGTTATGGATCAGTCCCTGGACGATGGAGTTGCGGGTGATGGACGCCCGAGGGTTGCGCCCCTCGTACAGATACGACGACTGATTGCCGCTGATGGCCAGCGGCACCTCCGATCGGGTTTCGGTTCTTGCGGCTGGATAGAGGACGGCCAGATAGAGCTCGTCGAGGCTGACCGACCC
>Ga0129336_10001556_pt1 | contig 13922 bp, 12 predicted proteins | sample CPB6_02_DNA_FD_96878 | JGI IMG/M metagenome (GOLD analysis project Ga0129336, IMG submission 96878) | Freshwater to marine salinity gradient microbial communities from Chesapeake Bay, USA - CPBay_Sum_0.6_0.2_DNA | ecosystem: Environmental > Aquatic > Marine > Coastal | place: USA: Chesapeake...
ACATAGATTTGCCAACCGCTTTCACCGCGAGTTGCGGGGTAAGCGCATGACTAAGAGCGAGCTTGACGGCATTGCCGGATTAGGTCCTGCGAGGATGAAAAAACTTGTTGCTGCTTTTGGTGGAGTGAATCATGTCAAGAATGCCTCCCGCGAACAGTTGGCCGAATTGAAATGGTTGCCAAAGAGCACAGCTGATGCTGTGTATGCGCAATTTCACTCAGTACCGAATATCCAGCCCTAGATAACCTGAATAGCAATGGCTGACATTCTGTTAATTGCGGGTCTATCTGGAGCAGGACGGTCTCAGGCCGCAGATGATTTAGAAGATTTGGGTTGGTTTGTTGTCGACAATATGCCAACCGAATTGATTGACAAAGTTGTTGAAATTGCTGCAGTCGGCGAGTCTCTATCTAAATTGGCCCTTGTCGTCGGTACGCCGACTGCGCAGGTTGGTGTAATTGATGTACTAAAGCGGTTACGAAAATCTGGTCATCGAGTACGCATGCTGTTTTTGGACGCGACGAATAATGAATTGATCAAGCGTTATGGTGCAACGCGACGAAAGCATCCACTTGCTGAAGGAAATTCGGGTGTCGAAGATGCAATCGCTAAAGAGCGCTCGATGCTTGAGCCAGTCAAGGCCGAAGCTGATCTTGTTATCGACACGACAAGTCTTACTATCCATCAGTTGAAGTCACAGTTATCTGACTTGTTTACTCAAGACGGAGTTCTCGATGCCATGCAAGTATCTGTTGTTTCATTTGGTTACAAGCACGGCTTGCCACTCGACGTTGATTTGGTTTTTGATGTGAGATTTTTGCCAAATCCTCATTGGGATGAGAATCTTCGACCTCTTTCGGGACTTGATGAACCGGTTCGCACCTATGTGATGACTCAAGATCTTTCCAAGAAATTTCTCGACCAACTTACCCAAATGCTGTCTCTTTTGTTGCCGGCCTACCAGGCAGAAGGCAAGAGTTATTTGACGGTTGCTATCGGGTGCACGGGAGGTCGTCATCGATCGGTTGCTATTGCGGAGCAATTGAAAACTTGGCTGATCGAATGCGGACAGAATCCGCGAGTGACGCATCGCGATATTTCTCGTTAAAACGTCGATCTGACTAAGATTCGATCATGACAACACGTGTGGGCATTAACGGTTTCGGTCGTATTGGACGCAATTTTTATCGAGCAGTAAAGCAGTCAGGCGCAGACATCGAAATCGTCGCCGTCAATGATTTGGGTGCCGTCAAAACGATGGCTCATCTGTTGAAGTATGACTCGGTGCTCGGTGTATTGCCGAACAAAATCGAAGCTACCGACGAAGGAATCAATATTGATTCAAAACTCCTGAAAGTGCTCTCAAAGCGTGATCCAAAAGAGTTGGGCTGGGGAGCACTTGGAGTCGACGTCGTGATTGAGTCGACTGGCTTTTTCACTGATCGCGACAAAGCTGCCGCCCACTTAGAGGCAGGCGCCAAATGTGTGGTTGTGTCTGCGCCCGCGACAAATGCAGATGCAACTTTCGTTTACGGGGTTAATCACAACGATTTTGATGCGAAAAAGCACAAAGTTGTATCTAATGCGAGTTGTACGACCAACTGCTTTGTGCCATTAGTAAAAGTATTGGATGATGCATTTGGTGTTGAAAACGGACTTATGACAACCATTCACGCATATACAGGAGATCAATCGATCGTGGATGGCCCTCATAGCGATTTGCGACGAGCAAGAGCGGCCGCAATAAATATTATTCCGACCAGTACGGGCGCTGCGCGAGCGACGAGCTTGGTGATGCAATCGATGAAAGGCAAACTTGATGGCACTTCGTTGCGCGTGCCCGTGCCGACAGGTTCAATAACCGATTTCGTTGCCAATCTCAAAAAGCCCGCCACAGTCGACGAGATAAACGCGGCTTACAAAGCGGCGGCTGGTGGTTCGCTGAAAGGCATTCTCGAATACTGCAGTGACCCAATTGTGTCAAGTGACGTTGTGACTAATCCTCATAGTTGTGTTTTTGACAAAGACCTAACGATGAGCATGGGCTCGCTTGTGAAAGTTTTGGGTTGGTACGACAACGAGTGGGGATATTCGAACCGATTAGTAGATATGACATCATTCATCGGGGCAGCACTTAGTCGCTAAATGATTGCGAATTTAGAAGATCTTGGCGATTTGCATGGCAAGACTGTGCTCGTTCGCACAGATTTTAATGTGCCAATGTCGGGACCAGACGATAACCGAAAAATTGTTGATGACTTTCGAATACGAAGTTCATTAGAGACTCTTAATTGGTTAACCAATAATGGAGCAAAAGTCGTTTGCGCTACCCATTTGGGTCGCCCAAAAGGTTCGCCAGTCGCGAAGTATTCATTAGACCCAATTCGTAAGAGGCTCAATGAGTTGGCACCAGATGTAAAACTTCTTGAAAACTTACGCTTCGATGAGGGAGAAGAATCGAACGATCCGAAATTTGTTGAAAAGTTGATTCAGGGCATAGATGTTTATGTAAACGACGCCTTTGGTGCGGCTCATCGGGAACACGCATCAATTGTCGGGCCACCAAAGTCGCTACCGTCTGCAGCAGGTCGTCTGTTGCAGCGTGAGCTTGAGGTTTTATCTCAAATGCGGACGAATCCGAAGCGTCCGTTTGTCGCGGTTCTAGGTGGCGCAAAGATCAGTGACAAACTTGGCGTTATCGAAGCGCTAATGACCGTCGTTGACGAACTCGTGATCGGTGGTGGAATGTGCTTCACCTTTCTTGCAGCAAAAAACTTGCCAATCGGTGACTCACTCTGCGAGCGAGATCAAATTGACGCGTGTAAAAAATTGATGGCGAGAGATGTGCCGATCCACTTGCCCGAAGATATTGTCGGTCTCGATAGCCGCGGTGAGTTTGCAACCTTCGGAGTGCGTTTGCCTGATGGAGCAAAAGGTTTGGATATTGGTCCGGGCAGCGCGGCGGCCTTCGCCGACATAATCATGGGCGCAAGAAGTGTCTTCTGGAATGGACCAATGGGGATGTTCGAAGATGATCGATTTGCATCTGGTACACGAACTGTCGCACAAGCAATGGCCGATACGAAAGCCTTCACTGTTGTCGGCGGTGGCGATTCAGCGGCAGCACTAGCGCAGTTCAATTTAGAAAGCGAAGTGGACCATGTCTCGACTGGTGGAGGAGCATCATTAGAGTTTCTTGAGCTTGGCGACTTGCCCGGCCTTGTCGCGTTAAGAGGAGCACCGAATGTCAACTGAGACTCGCAAGCCAATAATCAGCGGCAATTGGAAAATGAACCATAACCATTTTGACGCGATTCAATGTGTACAGAAGCTTGCATATCTTTTGACTAAAGATGATTTCGCCGCAGTTGATGTGACGATTCATCCACCATTCACAGATTTGCGTAGCGTGCAAACTCTGATTGACGCGGATGAACTCAAGTTCATTCTTGGTGCACAACATTGTCATGAATCTGACTCTGGTGCGTTTACGGGCGAAGTCTCGGCGGCATTTTTAACCAAATTGAATGTCAATTTTGTCATTGTTGGTCACAGTGAGCGACGCGAAATTTTCGGAGAGACGAACGAACTGATTCAAAGCAAGATCGTGGCAATTCAGAAACACAAAATGACACCGATTATTTGTGTTGGCGAGACTTTGACAGAGCGTGAATCGGGCAAGACCTACGACAAGGTTTTGGGCCAGATACGAAGTGCATTAGAAAAACGTACCGCTGAGCAAATCAAATCAATGGTGATTGCATATGAACCAATTTGGGCAATCGGAACAGGAAAAACTGCAACAGCCGATGACGCTCAACGTGTTATCAGCGCTATCCGCGAAGAGATCGCCAAGATAAGTTCCGCGACAGTTGCTGGCTCGGTTCGACTGCAATATGGCGGAAGCGTAAAAGCCAGCAACATCTCAGACATCATGTCTCAACCTGATATTGACGGTGTCCTAGTGGGTGGCGCCAGCCTTGACGCTGCTGAGTTCGCACGTATTTGTCAGTACCGACTGCGAGCCAACAGCTAGTTCACATGTGAATGAAAAGTGGTAAGATTTGGATATTAAGGGCCATTCTGGTCTTTACCTAATTCGACGGGGAGGTCGGAGAGTGAGAAAAACCACAAAAGTGGCTCGACTTGCTGCAGCACTCGTAACTGTGTCATTAATTGGCGCAGCTTGCGGTGGCAGTGACGATGAAGCTACAGAAGAAGAAGCGCCAGTCGAAGAAACTACGGCTGTTAGTTATCCAACAAGTTTGGATGACTGCGCGAACGTGACATACGACTATGCCAAGCCAGCAACTACTGGTGGCATGACAATTACTTACGACATCAATCCTGATGCCGTATGGGATGACGGTTCGCCAATTACAGCAGCTGACTTTGCTGCTACATGGGACGCCTCATTAAACACACCAGGTTCGATTTCGACATCTGGTTACGATCAAGTGACAGCGGTCGAAGCCGGTGCAAGTGACAAGCAAGTTGTTGTCACCTTGAAATCGGTTTACGCACCGTGGCGTGGCTTGTTCAGTGGTCTCATTAAGGCTGCTTCAGTGAAGAACACGAAAGATGTTTCTGCAGACTACGCAGACAACATTCCATTCTCAGGTCGTCCATACAAGATCAAATCTTGGAGCCCAGATCAGATCGTGTTCGAGCCGAATGCCAACTATTGGGGTGCCGACAAGGCTGTCACCAAGAAGTTTGTAATGGTTCCGAAGGCAGATAGTGACACTGAAATCGCAGCAATCAAGGCTGGTGAAGTTGACTTCATTTACCCACAATTCTTTGCAGGTATCGAAGAAGCGGTGAAGCAAGACAATATTCAGTCTCAGATTGACTACGGCGGTGACTACGAAGGTTTCTACTTCCAACAGAAGTGCGGACCATTCGCTGATCCGAACTTCCGTGCAGCATTCTCAATGTCAATTGACCGCGACGCATTGTTCCAGCAGATCTACATTCCACTCGGTGGTAAAGAGTTGCTTCAGTGCGGTCCGATGGTGCCTGGACCATATTGCAATGGTGACGAGTTTGCCAATAGCTATGACCCAGCAGGTGCAGAGGCGATTCTCACAGAGAATGGTTGGACAAAGGGTGCCGACGGATACTGGATTGACCCAAGCGGCAATGTTCCAGACGTTCGTTGGATCATCAACACGGGCAACACACGCCGTGAAAGCACACAGGCCTACTTGATTCCGTTGCTCAACGCAGCAGGTTTCAAAGTGCGCGCAGACAACTGCGATGCGGCTTGTTACTTCCAGCAACGTCTCCCGGCATTGGACTACGACATGGCGATGTACATCAGTACAGCACCACCAGATCCTGCATACGTGACGGCAAGCTTTGCTTGTGACCTCATCCCAACTGAAGCCAATGGCAACATTGGTCAAAACAGCCAGGGTTGGTGCAACACAGAAGCATCAGACTTGCTTTATGCAGCAGATGTCGATGCCGATGCGGTGACTCGTGCAGACAAGGTAAAGCAAGTTCTTGCGCTTATGGCAAAAGATCATGTGATGTTGCCTTTGATGCAGTTCCCGAAGTCGGGTTTCGCACGTACAGACAAGGTTGGCGGTCCATGGAACGCTGAACTTAACAACTACGCTGCGTTCAACAACATTCACCTCTGGCAAGACGCTGATGGCGACGGACAAATTGTCATGGCTGCCGAGCAATGGCCAGAGTGTCTCAACCCAATCACAGAGTGTGCAAACTCTTCGTGGATGGTTTGGACAACTGCATTCCAAGTATTGCCAGGTGCCTACGCAACTACCAATGATGGTAAGTACGTAGTTACAAACCTGCTTGCTGGTGAAGCGAAGATTGAAATCAAGAGCTAATTGCTCTTAATTAATAATTGTTCACAGATAGGTGCGTCGACTCGGTTTATTCCGGGTCGGCGCACCTTTCGTGTGTAGTTTCTTTGATTTCCTGGAGTGTTGTGATTTTTATTGCAGGCGCCGATCGGTAAGGCTGTAAGCGATGCTTCGATATATTCTCCGTCGACTGGCCTGGTCAGTACCGACTTTATTGATCGTCACATTTCTCGTCTATCTGGCGTTGCGAATCGGAACCGATCCTGTAGCCAGCTACAAGCGCATTAATCCTCGTGCCACCCGTGCAAAAGTCGCTGAATATATTGAGGTAAACGGCTTGGATCCGAATTTTGTTAAGGGCTACTTTAAATGGCTGAAAAACTTCGTAACAGGGGAGTGGCCACGCAGTATTAAAGGTCGTCGTGAAGTGTGGCCAGCGCTTAAAGACGCGATGGCAAACACATTGCGCCTAGGTACAGCGGCGACTGTTGTGGGTATTTTCTTTGGCTTAATCGCCGGAGTCTTGGCGGCGTTGCGACCAGGTGGCAAACGAGATGTGTTCATCAACACAAGTGCGTTTGTGGGTATTTCGGTTCCACCATTTATCAGTGCAATTATGTTTCAGCTTCTTTTTGCCGTTTACTGGCAGAAGTGGTTCGGTGAAAGTTTGTTTCCGACTTCAGGTGTCTATCCGGCGGGACACACAGGATTCGATCTATTTTTAATGCTGAAGTTCATGGCTCTTCCGACACTAGTAGTAGCAATTCAAATCATTGCAACTTATAGCCGGTACATGCGTTCATCATTGCTCGATGTTCTTAACTCTGACTACATGCGTACAGCGCGATCGAAAGGAATTAGCGAGCGCCGAGTGCTGGTTAAGCACGGAATGCGAAATGCGTTGATACCAGTGGTTACCATTGCCGCGCTCGATGTGGGCTCAATTGTTGGTGGCCTAATTATCACGGAGAATATTTTCTCATATCCGGGTATGGGACTTTATTTTTTGAAGTCATTCGGTGAGGGTGATTTCCCGTTGTTGATGCCGTGGATGGTAGTCATTGTGGCTTCAGTTCTATTTTTCAATTTGATCGCCGACATATCGTATGCATGGCTTGATCCGAGAATTCGCCTTGATTAAGCAAGACTCTGGCATTCTTTCGCCACGACAGATGGCTTTTCGACGGTTTGTCTCTCACCGCGCTGCCGTGGTGAGCTGCGCAATCATTGCTTTCTTAACAATCTTTGTGATTTTTGCGCCCTTTACTGCGCGCTATGGGGTTAATCAATCTGTTCAAGGGCCGCCGAACTCATTTTTAAATCCACGAGCCAATGCATGGCTAGGCACTGACGACATTGGTCGAGATCTATATAGTCGATTGATCTACGGTGTTCGAGTTTCACTGTTGATCGGACTCGCGAGTGCAATTATCTCTGTCACCCTCGGTGCTCTCGTTGGCGCAGTCGCTGGTTTTCGAGGTGGCAAGTTTGACGACATCATGATGCGAGTAACAGACTTATTTTTAGCGTTTCCGTTTTTGGTGACTCTGTTAGTCGTGCGAAATGTTCTCGGTGCTCTGCCTTGGCTTCGACCAATTACCGGTGATATGAGTTCGGTTCGATTCATTATTGTGCTGTTCGGTTTGTTTGGATGGATGGGAGTTGCGCGAATTGTTCGCGGTCAAGTGTTGTCGCTTAAGGAGCGAGAGTTCGTTGAGGCTGCTCGTGCCGTGGGGGCCTCTCGTCGCTATATCATCGCACGTCACTTGCTGCCGAATTCGGTTGGACCAATTATGGTTGCACTTACCTTTTCGGTAGTTGGTGCAATTATCGGCGAGTCGACACTTGCATTTTTCGGATACGGTCCGCAAGCAGGAGACGGAGCGACATCGTTGGGCATTTTGGTCGGTGCAGCTAAAGGCGCAGTACAAACTGGCTATTGGTGGTTAGCTGTGTTTCCTTGTTTGATGCTGATCATCATTGCGCTGAGTATCAATTTCATCGGAGACGCTCTACGTGATGCAACCGATCCACGACTTGATCGGGGAGTGTAATGACCGAGAAGGTTTTAGAGATTCGTGATCTGCACATCACATTTGACACGCCGTCTGGGCCACTTGAAGCAGTTCGTGGTGTCGATCTTGACGTGTCGTCAGGAGAACTACTTGGCGTCGTAGGCGAATCAGGTTCGGGTAAATCGGTAACTTTTTTGGCAACGATGGGTTTGTTGCCCTCGCGTGCAAGAGTTACGGGATCGGTGATCCTTGCCGGAGAACAGTTGATTGGCGGGTCAGCGAAGCAGATGAGATCAGTTCGTGGTCGGCTGCTTTCGATGATCTTTCAAGATCCACTTTCGGCATTGAATCCAGTGCATCGCATTGGCGACCAAATTTCGGAGATGTTGCGCTCGCATCAAAACTTGTCGGCGCGTGACGCAGAAAAACGCGCGATTGAACTACTCGACATCGTTGGTATTCCGCAACCTGGTGACCGCGCGCGTCAGTATCCTCATGAATTTTCTGGTGGTATGAGGCAACGGGTCGTTATTGCCATTGCTATTGCAAATAATCCGAAAGTCTTAATCGCTGACGAGCCAACAACTGCACTTGATGTGACGGTACAAGCGCAAATTCTTGAAGTCATTGAGCGAGTTCAAGAGCGCTTCGGTACCGCTGTGGTTTTGATTACCCATGACCTTGGTGTGATCGCTCGGGTTGCGGACCGGGTAAATGTTATGTATGCGGGACGCAATGTTGAACAAGGCACGATCGAAAGTCTGTTTGATCATCCGAGTCATCCCTATACGCGCGGACTGTTGGCTTCGTTGCCGCGACCAGGCAAACAACGCTTGAAGCCGATCACTGGGTTTCCGCCGAACATGTTGAATCCACCAAGTGGTTGCGCGTTTCATACTCGCTGTGAGTTCGCGGCCGATATTTGCAAAGAAGATCTGCCCACTCTTGTATCTTTTGGCGACCTAGAGACAGCCTGTGTTCGAGCGCGTGAATTGCCCAAGAGTGAAAGTTTTGCATGAGCGAAGATCTACTTAAAGTTACGAATCTTGTAAAAAACTTCGAATTGCGTGTTAACAATGGCGCACGGCGTAAGAAGCGCATCGTGCAGGCTGTAACTAATGTTTCGCTTTCGGTTGGCAAAGGTCAAACTCTTGGATTGGTGGGCGAGTCTGGGTCAGGCAAGACGACGGTCGGGCGCTGCATATTGCGCCTGATTGAACCGACATCCGGCACAGTTGAATTTGACGGTCAAGATCTCGGCTCACTTAAATTTGAAGAATTGCGGGCACTGCGTCGAAAAATGCAAATTGTATTTCAAGATCCGTTTGCTTCGCTTGACCCAAAGATGACTGTCGGGTCATCAATCTCAGAGCCTCTTATCGTGCAGAATGTTCCGGGTGACCACGCCGACAAAGTAATTGAGTTGCTCGAATTGGTCGGACTTTCTGCCGACCATGCGCAAAGATTTCCGCATGAGTTTTCGGGTGGACAGAGACAGCGTATCGGTGTGGCTCGAGCGCTTGCGCTTAATCCTGCATTGATCATTCTAGATGAGCCAGTTTCAGCACTTGACGTAAGTATTCAAGCGGGCGTCATTAATCTTTTTGAAGATCTGCAATCAAGACTCGGCATGAGTTATATCTTTATCGCACACGATTTGTCTGTCGTGCGTCACATTGCTGATCGCGTAGCAGTTATGTATCTCGGCAAGATTGTCGAAATCGGCGAGCAACGGGCCGTCTACGAGCATCCGACACATCCGTATACGAAAGCACTTCTCTCTGCAGTGCCATTGCCTGATCCGAAGACAGAAAGATCACGTCATCGCATCATGCTTGAAGGAGATGTGCCTTCGCCAGTGAACCCTCCGTCGGGATGTCGTTTTAGAACCCGCTGTTGGAAGGCTCAAGATGTATGTGCTCAAGAAGAACCGATGCTCACTGTTCGACCGAGTGGTCAGATGTCAGCGTGCCATTTTCCAGAGTCTTAAAGGTAGGATTTTGGCGTGCGAAATATAGTTACATACATCACACTCGTGATCAACGTCATGGCAATGCTTGCAATGATCGTTGGTGTTTTGTTGCACAGCGGTCGTGGTGGTGGCCTATCTGACATGTTTGGCGGTGGTGGCGGAGCAGCGCTCGGTTCAGCGGCTGCCGAGCGAAACCTCAACAGAATTACAACTGTTTTGGCACTTGTTTGGGTTATTACCGTGATCGCATTGGGGTTGTTGCTCACAAATTAGATAGATTTTTAATGCAAGTCGGAGTGGCGAAATTGGCAGACGCACCAGCTTAAGGGGCTGGCGCTCGTAAGGGCGTGTGGGTTCAAGTCCCACCTTCGACACAATTGAAACATTTGGTGCGTCGTAGGCACATTAAGATTTTAAGACCATAGTTTAAGGTCGTTAAATGAAAATCGCGGTGAACCAGTTTCTTAAAACTCGAGTTGCTTTCGCCGCCCTTCTTACTTCGGCTTTTGTGGTGTTGCCTGTTTGGGCGGCTGGTCTTTCAGTTTTGAAGACAGGGTTTTACATATTGGTGTTAAGTGTGCTCATGATAGCTGTTCGACTTTGTTGGTCTCGGATTTTTATGAAAACAATCATGCTGGGCTTTGGTCTAGCAGTGGCGGCTTCCATAGTTATGAATGAATCCGCATCAATCGTCACTTTTGGTGTGCGAGCAACTTTCAGCACACTGATATTTTTGAGTTTACTTTTATTTGGAAACCCAAAGATTTATCGAGTTGTTGTTGTAAATATCTCAATACTTCTTGTTCTTGCATTAGTAGTTGAGATCGGGTTTAGATTCTTGGTTCAGGCTCAAGCATCATCTCAATATGAAATAATTGAACTTTTTAGAAATGATCGGAATGACGGCCCAGGGGCGCAGAAAGAAGTTTCTATAAGTACTGACAGTTCGGGCTTTAGAGTCACTACTGATCAACCGCCGTCAACAGCAGGTCGAATACTAATTTTCGGAGGGTCTACAACGTTTTGTGGCGAGGTTAATGATAAGGACACTTATCCTTCGCAATTGCAGAGGTCAATCCTGAATACAGGCTTCAAGATGCGTGTTGAAAACTACGGAAAATCTGCGGCAACTGCGACCGATCGTGTTGAAGTTCTAAGAGACATTTCTGATCTAACTGCAGAAGATGTAGTCATTTTCTATATCGGCGTAAACGAAGCAGGGGTAGGTTTCACTCAACGCGATGTCCCTGTTCAGTTCATTAGAAAGGTGCCAGAACTAGGCACGGCTTTGCAAAAGGCAAGTAGTTACTCGAGAGTCTCAGATTTTCTCTTTCGGTCTTTTGTTTTCGGAGGGGTTTCGGTTACTGAACAATCAAAGATTGATGCCGTTAATCAATTAGGTCAAGCTCTAGGAGAAGCCCAGTCAATTGCTACACGTGCGGGCGCCAAGTTTGTTCCCATTTTGCAAGCAAATTTGTTTACCAAGGAGCCAAAATCGGAATATGACGAAGAACTTGGGACAATGTACGGAAGCGCACTTGAGACTGTTGTGACTGATATATATGAGAGAATGGCGGATGTGGTCAGGGAGTATCAATTTGCTGGAGATGCTACTGGCGTAATGAATGAACTTGAGGTGTCGCCTTATTATGACTGGCACCACGTGGACGAAATTGGAAATCAACAAATTGCGGCTTTTATATTTGATTTATTACTTAAAAACGACTTATTGAAATAGACATGAGAAAATTTCAGAGTGTCTGACTCGGACTGGGTAAACCTTCAGAAACGAACGCTGAGAGTTTTGGTCGTTGGACAGGTTGTTGCTGCGGCGGCGTTATCGGCCGCGGTGACAGTTGGTGCCTTTGTTATTCAAGATATTCTTGGCCAAGACACGCCATGGGGTGGTGTTTCGAGCGCTACTTTCACTATGGGCTCGGCGTTTATGTCGCAAGTCTTGGCGCGAAGGATGAGCCGTAAAGGTCGTCGTGTCGGTCTTCAATATGGGTATTCGCTGGCGATCGCCGGTGGGTTGCTGGCTGGCTTTGCAGTCAATCGCAGTTCGTTGCCATTGTTTATTTTGGGATTGTTTTTCTACGGTTCGGGGCAGGCATCGAATTTGCTTTCCCGTTATGCGGCGATGGATTTGGCAGCACCCGACAAACGTAGCCAAGCAATGAGTTACATTTTGTTTGGCTCGACTTTCGGCGCTGTGTTCGGACCAGTGCTGATACAACCCGCCCAAAACTTAGGTGTTGAAGTTTTCGGATGGTCGAAGTACACCGGTCCATGGATTGCCTCGGCTTGTTTTTTTGTGTTCGCATTGATCAATGTCGCTGTTCGCCTGCGACCTGACCCGCTTGAAGTGAGTGGAGGTCTCAACTCTCAGCAAGGCGTCGGTGTAGTTACACCCAAACTTGGTGCTGCACTGAACACGATAAGAAGCATTCGTAACGCGCGGGTGGCGCTTGCATCGATGGTGATCTCTCAAGTCACAATGGTGGCTGTGATGACGATGACCCCAGTGCACCTAAAACTTCATGGGCACGAAGATGTGAGTCCATATGTCATTTCGTTGCACATCGCGGGGATGTATGCCTTCAGCCCTCTCGTTGGCAAATTCACCGATCGACACGGAAAGTTGTTGTCAATTTCAATTGGTGCAGCGTTGCTTGTTGCGGCAACTGTCATGGCAGCGCTGGCGGGAGAGGCGGCGACATTGCTGTGGCCATCGCTATGGCTTTTGGGTCTTGGTTGGAGTTTCGGTCTAATTGGTGGATCGAGTCTTTTGGTTGAGTCAGTACCTGATTCGTCTCGCGTTACAGTTCAAGGCGCTGCCGACTTGTTGATGAGCTTTAGCGGCGGTTTGGCTGGCTTTTCAAGTGGTTTTATTCGGAAGGCATTCGGCTTTCATACTCTCAGTAACTTGGGCACTATTTTGGCACTTGTTCTCGTGGCGATCGGTATCCGAAGATTGAGCAGCGTTCGGATTGCACGTCAAAGTTTATGAAACGCATCGCAAAAGTATCGTCGCAAAATGCAAGTTGGTCTAACTGGGCGGGCAATCAGCGAATCGAACAAGCTTCGCTATTCATGCCAAAAACTGAAGATGAATTGCAACAGATTGTCAGCTATGCAAGTGCCAACAACATGCGGATTAAAGCGGTTGGGTCGGGACACAGTTTTACTGGTATCGCGCTCGCAGAAGAAATAATCATCGACTTGTCGAACTATGACGAAATAGTTGCGATCGACAGGGTCAAAAAAACCGTAACGGTTCAGTCGGGTATTCAGTTATCTAAGTTGAATCACGAGCTTCACAAGAATGGTCTCGCGATGCAGAATCTTGGAGATATCGCGTACCAAACGATCGCCGGTGCGATTTCGACCTCAACCCACGGAACCGGCATCAAATTCACCGGAATTGCGAACCAGGTTGTGGCTTTGCGAATTGTTTTGGCTGACTCATCGGTAATCGAATGTTCGCCTGAAACAAACGCCGAGTTGTTTCACTGCGCAAGAGTTGGTCTTGGCGCTCTCGGTTTGATTAGTACGGTGACGATTCAATTGGTGCCGGCCTTCAATCTTTCTGTAATTGAAGAGCCGATGCGCGTCGATGATGTCTTGGCGAATCTCAATCATCATGTAGAAACGAACGATCATTTTGAGTTCTTTTGGGTGCCCCATACAGGTTGGGCTCTCACTAAGCGAAACAATCGCACGTCTGAGCCGGCTAAACCGATGACGAAGTTGGCGCATTGGTACACAAAAACACTTATGGAGAACTATGCATTCGGCGCTGTGTGCATGCTTGGTCGAGCAAGACCTGCACTTATCCCGAGATTAGCGAAGGCATTACCCTCGTCGGGTCGAAATGAATATTGTGATGCGAGCTACAAAGTTTTCGCCAGTAAACGAATTATTAAGTTTTATGAGATGGAGTATGCGATTCCGCGGGAGGCGTGCGAGGAAGCGTTGAATCGCGTCCGTAGAATGGTTGCAGATAGTGGGTTCTTCCTGAATTTTCCTGTTGAGGTTCGCTTTACAGCCCCAGATGAGATTCCGCTAAGTACAGCGAGTGATCGGGAGTCTGCGTATATC
>Ga0129336_10001558_pt1 | contig 13912 bp, 28 predicted proteins | sample CPB6_02_DNA_FD_96878 | JGI IMG/M metagenome (GOLD analysis project Ga0129336, IMG submission 96878) | Freshwater to marine salinity gradient microbial communities from Chesapeake Bay, USA - CPBay_Sum_0.6_0.2_DNA | ecosystem: Environmental > Aquatic > Marine > Coastal | place: USA: Chesapeake...
ACATGAGCGATAGATGGATGTGTCAAAACGAAGATGGTACTTATGCGGTGGGTGAAGGCGATGAAGAAATTGCCACGTGCAAGCGCAAAGAAGATGCACTGGTATTGCGTGGTGGATTCCTGCTGGACGAGGAAGATATAAAACGATTGTTTTCCCGCTATGGTGAACGTATTAGAGAGCGTGCAATTCAAATAACCCGCCACGTCGAAGCGGCGCACTACATAGTTAAGAGGTGAACATGAACAACGAATTAACCAAAGAACAGATATTAATAATGGCTGACGCCGCTGGCATTACCAAAAAACAATCTACATATGGGTGTTCTTGGAATGATCTGCGTAGGTTTGCATCAATGTGTAAAAGGCATGGCATGGTTGAGTTAACCGATAAAGAAGTTCATCAGATACTCGACGATAACCTAGAGGGTGGAAGCCTTGTTGATATATGCAGGGCGATTGAAGCCGCTGTTATAAGGAAGAACACATGAACGTATTTAAACTAATCGAAGAACATGAACTAACCCTGCACGGCGACATTGAACACTTTGCCGAGTTGATTCGGGCAGACGAACGTGAGGCGTGTGCGAAAGTGTGTGAAGAAGGAACAGAAGAACCACTGTCAGTAACGGCGTTAAAGATATGCCTTAAAGAGCGCAATCGAATTGCAAAAGCAATCCGAAAAAGGGGTGAGAGATGATTATTTCAGCAATGAAGCAAGCGATAGATGTGTTAGAAATACTGCCTGAACATGGGGGTAACGCTTTTACTAGGGCCGCTGATGCGCTACGCCGAGCCATTGCAAAATTAGAGAAACAAGAGCCTGTGGCGTGGTGGGATGGAAAAGAAAGCGTTGTGTTTGCTCACGACACAATCGACACGCCGAACTGGACGGATTATTGGACAAAACCTCTATATGCAGACCCCACCCCATGCAAAACGTGCGAAGCATTAGCAAGAACTGTAATGATGGATCAAACATCATACGACACCGCACCACCAAAGCCCGAATGGGTGAGTATTCCAGACTGGGAAATTCATGAGATGTATAACGAGCCAAAAAGTGACGCAGAAATGATTGCGTTTGCCCGTGAGTTTGAAGCCAAACTAAAGGAGAAGAACACATGATCGACATAGTGAACCACCCGCCGCACTACAAAGCTGGCGGCATCGAGACGATAGACTTCATAGAGTCAAAGCAGCTTGGATATCATCTTGGCAACGTGGTGAAGTACATCAGCCGAGCAGGCATCAAGTCGCACTGCCCGATCGAGGATCTCAAAAAGGCGCAGTGGTACCTGAACCGTTACGTAGAGCACATGGAGAAGAGCATATGAACCTAGTTGAAAAACAATACATCGTCACCAATGGTGGCGCGGGAGAGTTTTTGCTGTGGATGTTGCTGGTTATCGTGGTAGGTATCCTAATTGGGATGAGGGAGGACAAAAATGGCAGAGGCAGGTAAGGGATCTCGCCATCGCCCGGTTAATAAAGAGGCATTTGAGGCTGGTTGGGATCGCATATTTGGAAGCCCCAAAAAAGATCTTGAGTCACCTTGCGTTGAGGTATGTCAGTTTGATTATGTAAAAGGCGTTTGCATCGGTTGTCATCGCACGTTAGATGAAATAGGCGAATGGATAAACTGTGGCAGCGAAGAAAAGAAACGTATTTTGGCAAACGTTGAAGAAAGGAAAAAACATGACGGGCTATAACATTGAGGTAGACATCGAGTTTGTTGAAAAGATAGTGAGCAACGAGCTGAAGCGAGACTTGGCACTTTTCAGAGAGGAATTGGAAAAACCGGGCTCAGTGCCAATGTATCACTATGATCCAACTAAAAATGCCAAAAAAGTCCGCAAAATGATTAAGGCACTCGAGCTTGTATTGGAATTTTACGGAGAGAAAAATGCCTAAAAACTGGGGCTATTACCATGTAGACTGCGGGCATTTTCCGTCTCAGATAAAGCTGTGTTTTTCTAACGAGACGTTTCAACGAGTGTTGAGAGACCACGGGATCACTGAGAAGGCCACCGCGCTAGACGAGGGCATTGCGGAGACGCACTACCTGACCGACGGAAAGCATGCGGTAATCATCATGGCATTTGATTTAGCAGAGTGCGTTGAAGAGGACCCAGCGTTTTTGGCCGGTGTGATCGCACATGAGGCAACACATTGCGTGTGCCGCATATTCGAGCACATCGGGGAGGCACCAGACGAGATTGGCGAAGAGTCACGCGCATATCTAACCGAGCACATCGTCAAACAGATCACAACCGGGATCAACATGGAGATCCAAAAGAATGTTAGAAAAGAGCATAGAACAGCATCTAAGCAAAAAAGTAAAGGAGCTGGGAGGCCTGAGTCTAAAGTGGATCAGCACGATAACGGGAGTCCCCGATCGGATTGTGTTTCTCAAAAAACAGATCCACCTGGTCGAGCTAAAAACAAAAACAGGCGCGCTGTCAAAAAGGCAGCAGTTAGTGTTCGCTCAATTAGCCGAGTTAGGGCATCCGGTAACCGTATTGAGATCTAAAGAGGACGTTGATCAGTATGCGGAAAAAATATTATCAAACAGAGATGGACTATCGTAAAACAAAACGAGGGTACATAACTCGACTTGTGGGGAGCGTGAGAAACAGATGTAGAAGACAGGGCATTGCATACGACTTGGATGTTGAGTATTTACTTTCAATAACCACAGACGAATGCCCTGTATTCAAGACGCCGTTTATTTGGTCCCAGGGGAAAGGTTATAGCCCGGAGGGTCCCTCTTTAGACAAAGTAATACCAACACTTGGATATATAAAAGAAAATGTAGTTTTTATATCCAGAATCGCAAACACAATAAAACAAAACGTCACGGAAAAAGAACTGTACGCTGTGGCCGACTGGCTGCACGACAAGCGAAAGGAAGTATTAAATGCTTTACAAATCACAGATGCACAAATACCAAAAACAAATGGTCGCACAGTCAAAGAGAACACCGCACATGGGGCTTTTCATGGAACCAGGTCTCGGAAAGACTGTGACGGCACTCAGCATTATCAGGGAGAACTCTTCGGGGAGGACTTTGGTGATAGCTCCCAAGAGAGTGGCAGAGTCAGTATGGGCGCAAGAATGCCAGAAATGGGATCACTTGGAAGAGCTGCGTATCGTAAAGCTGATGGGCACACCGAAGGAGAGACTTAGTGGGCTCTACACGTTCGATGCCGATCTGTACATCATTAACGTCGACAACGTGCCCTGGCTGGTAGAGAACTGGATGCCTGGGCTTTTTGAGAATCTGATAATCGACGAGAGCTCGCGGTTCAAAGACCCCAGCACGAAGCGATTCAAAGCAATCAAGAAGATTGTCGGAGATTTTAAGCGGCGCCTCATTCTTACGGGCACACCGACACCGCAGAGCTTGGGAGATCTGTGGGCGCAAGTTGCTATATTGGACCGCGGCGATAGGTTAGGGAAAACCCTAACAGCATTTCGCGACACCTACATGTACGCCGCAGAGAGGAACAGGCACACCAATGTTGTGTATAAGTGGGCAGTACGTCCGGGCATGGAGCGTCAGATTCAGGACCGCGTTTCTGACATATGTTTCAGTTTGCGCGCCGAAGATTATTTGACCCTGCCGCCCCTGACAAACTTGTACCATACATGTACGGTTTCTCCGGAGGTTATGAAGAAGTACAAACAATTACGTAAGGAGATGGTTAGTGAAATTGACGGGAAAGAGGTCACGGCAGTCTCGGCTGCTGCGCTTGCGAATAAACTGCTTCAATTCACGAGCGGCACGATTTATACCGATGAGGGAGAGGCTGTCTCGCATGATGACAAGATTGAATTCCTCGAGTCTTTGGTTGAAGAGAACCCTTACCCGACTCTGGTTTTCTATCACTACAAGACGGCACTGAAGAAGCTCAAGGAGCGCTTTCCCGAGGCTCAGGAGCTCTCCGATGACAACCTGGATATGTGGAGAGCAGGCAAGATTAAGATCATGCTGGCGCACCCGCAATCGGGCGGCATAGGGCTTAATTTACAGTGTAATGAGGGACAGATCGCCCAGGTTGTATGGTATGATCTACCATGGAGCTCCGAGAACTACATCCAGGCCAACGCCAGGGTGTACAGGCAGGGCCAGGAGAAGCCGGTGATCATACACCACCTGCTGCTGGAGAAGACGATTGACGAGCAGGTTGTTAAGGTACTCGAGGGCAAGATAAACGCCCAAGAGGCGCTGATGAACGATTTGAAGATGGAGGTATGATGGACCGCGTACAAATAACAAACGAGATCATCAAGATCGCAAAGCCGGCAGGGATTAACATTGTCCCGGCCACGTCACTGGACCAAGAGACCGTCAACCTGAACCTGGACAGTCTCGACACTCTGATGTTCACCATCTACCTTGCCGACCTGTACGGCATACCAGAGGAGAAGCTCAAAGAGCTGACCCCTGACGTGGTGACCATGGAGGACGGCACACAGCGCAAGAGCATGACACTGCGTAAGATCTTTGAGTTTGTGGATCAGCACAAGACCAAAGAGCCCGAGGACATGGCCGAGGCTCTGAAGGGTCTGAAGTGAGGATCTTTCTGACTGACTACAGAACGGTCAGCACCACAGAGACGAGCGTAATCGAGGACGCAGTGTACCCGCAGAGGGTGCACTGGTTCCCTGAGACGTATGAGAGGACCAAGACGGGGCTCTTTCACGTACCGCAGAAAATAGTCAACAGGGTGGTGACTGAGGATCTGGTTGAGTCTGTTCGATCAAGCAACGATGGATTGAAGGTTGGCTTTTTATTAGGTGCCGGGTCCCAGGTGTGGGGTACGGGCGGCGTGCCGCTTTACGAGAAGTGTCTGACCAACACCATGGCCCACGCATACAAGATGGAGATACTAAACGTCACCAACATATTCGGCGCTCGAGTGGCTGCTCAGCTTGGTCCGGTGGAGCACATATCCACCGACGCCAGCACGTGCGCCTCGAGTCTTAAATTGATGATGGACGTGCGTCACCTGATAAACCTGTATGGGTTTGATCGTGTCATTGTATTGGCCATGGAAGACTCGATATGCAACATGGTCTTAAACTTTTTTGGGGTGTCTAAGGCAAACATATGTTTGTCTGACGAGGCGGCAGGGGCTGTACCGTCGGCTTTCGATTCAAAGCATGGAGGGTTTTACCTTGGCCAGGGCGCCGTGGTTGCCGTGTTTGATTCGGAGTATGCGGTAAATAGGCATGACCGCGACATCCACGCAGAACTTCTTGGGGCCTACACGGCCTCAGAGGACAGCACCAACCCGCTTGGTCAAAGAGCTGACGGCCAGGGTTACATCAGAGCCATAGAAGGCGCCATGCGCGGATATGGTTTTGATGAGGTTGGTATTATTAAAACGCACGGCACAGGCACGGCAAGCAACAACGCATCTGAAAGGGCAGCAATTGAACACCTATTCCAAAACTTTATCGCGACATCGTACAAGCAGCACATTGGGCACACCGTTGGCGCCAGTGGTCTTCTCGAGAGTTGCCTCCTCCTTGATGACATCAAAAAAGGTTTCGTGCCAGAAATCAAAAATAGGACAGACAACGATAGCCGGTATCTCTCTAAACCTCAACCGGCACCTAGGGGACTCATGCTCTCCCTGGCAGCAGGTATGGGTAATGTGTACTCAGCAGCGCTTTTCAACTATCAAAGAGCATAAGAAAAACTGTTGCGCGGCTCCTCGGTTGTCCGATGAAGAGCCAGATTTGATGGAGCAAGAAGACGTCGAGGGCATCTCGGGGCAAACTGTAGAGGGTTGGCTGCCGTGGACCCATGATGACATGATCGATATTCGCAGGGTGATTGACGAGAAGATGTCAGAAAAACAGCGCGAGGTTATTGAGACTGCGCTAATGGGAGGCAACGCCGCAGACCTTGGAGTAACAGAGAAGTATTGGAGGTATCACTACAAACGCGCAATTGATTTAATAAAAAAGGAGATGGGTTATGAAGCATTATGAAAGGCTTGCAGACTTAGAAAAGAACGTCATGGATTTTGAGTGTTACGTTGCAATTTTAGAAGTTATGACAAACGGATTGACTGACTCCGATATGTCAAAAGTACAGACAGCAATGCACGGTATGGTTGACATAGGCACAGAGTTGAGCAATTCGTTCAACTACAGTTTTGATAGACTATTTAGTGAGATTAGGGAGAGCGGGCATGAAATTAAAGACGCACCAATTCCGGGAAAAGAACAGGTTTGATCTTGAGGAGGCCATTATGGCCGTCTGGTCAACTCAAGAAGATATTCAGATTGTCTTTGAGAAGTTTTACGACAAACACGAGTCAATGACAGCTGATGACATGGCCAACCTGCTGCTTGGATTAAAAGCATTGCACACAGCTCGCTGTGAAAAGCTTTGGGACATTTTTGAAATTTTAGTTGAGAAAAGGGTAATTAGACATGAACCGTGAGATGAGACGACTGCTGGCAAAACAGATGAAGCCAATGAAGGACCCGGTCAAGGAGGCCCAGCGTGTAGAACGAGCCTCGGCCATGACGAAGGTCCTGATCAACCAGGCCTTGGGAACGGTCAAGGCAGCCGGCCAAAATCCTGAACCCAGCAAAAAATCCAGGAAAATTGTCGGGGCCATAATGGGCTGGATTTTGCATAAGTGGAAGTAGGGCACGTCGGGAGACGCCCCTTATTCACCCCATTCCGCGATTGAAAGGAAGACCATGGAAGGCTTCAAAAAAATGCCAAAGATGGCCGGAGGCGGTCAGCCACCCAAGCCCGAAGGCACGATCATGCCGGCGCCGGTGCGTCCGTTTAACCCTATGAGCCCACCCAAGAAAGAGGGCGTTCGTGGGTCGGGAAAAACTTTGTCTGAGCTCATGGGCATGGACAAGAAAAAAGAGGGCGGTTCTGCAAAGCCCGGACTCTATGCCAACATCGCGGCCAAACGTGAGCGGATCGAAAAAGGGTCAGGCGAGAAGATGCGTAAGCCCGGCCAGGAAGGCGCACCAACCGCCAAGGCATTCAGAGAGTCGGCAAAGACCGCTAAAAAGTAATGGCAAAACAAAAGTTTGTGTTTAAGCCCGAGATGTGCGACACCCTCATTGAGATGGGCAAGCAGGGCGCGTCACAAAAGATGATGTGGTCCGAGCTCGGCATTAGTAAGGACGTGGCCGACAACTGGAAAAAGAAGTACCCAGAGTTTGCCGACGCCCTTGGCGTGGCCCTAGTACACTCCCAGGCGTTCTGGGAGCGGGAGATGCTGGCCAACGTGGGTAACAAATCATTTAACTCCAGGATCGCCGAGATCGCCCTGCGTGGCCAGTTCCCGCAGGACTACAAAGAGACACGTGAGCAGAAGATCGACGTCAAGGCTGACGTGGTTGTGGACTTTACCGGCGCAGTAAATGATTTGATTTCTAAACTCAGGGAGGCAAAATGAAAGCATTAGTAGCGGCAATGCTAATCGGCATGCTGGCTGCTCCTGGCATGGCTGCTGAAAAGAAGGCAGAACCAGCCAAGAAAGAAGCCAAAACCAACGCCAAGGCAGACGCAAAGAAAAAGAAATAACCCAGTAAGGTAGTCAACTATTAAACGGGACAGCCTAAAAAGCTGTCCCGTTTTGCATTAGTAGTAATGCAAGCAAACAGTGAACCCAGGAAAACAGGAAAACAGACATGACTGCTCACGCCGTTCTATCAGCCTCCGCCTCTAAACGTTGGCTAACATGCACTCCCTCGGCCCGTCTCGAGGCCACGCTCCCAGAACCAAAAAGACCCGCCCACAGCTTTGACTATAGCCAGGAGGGCACCATGGCGCACTCCTTGGCCGAGGCCAAGCTCCGCCATCACTACAACCAGATCGGTTACGAGGAGTACCAGAGGGAATACGAGATTATTAAGGCAACACCCTATTACAATGAGGAGTTTGAAGAATATGTTGACAACTATGTTTTATACGTCCGCAGCCAGATTGGTGAAGGAGACAGGCCGCTTTTTGAGCAGCGTGTGGATTACTCTGACTGGGCTCCTGACGGATTTGGTACTGCTGATGTCGTGGTATTATCGCAACGAAAGGTTCGAGTCATTGACCTCAAGTTCGGGAAAGGCATCCCCGTATCTGCGAAAGACAACTCGCAGCTCAGACTCTACGCCCTCGGCGCCTGGAACAAGTTCAAAGAAGAGTTCCCCGAGATCAAAGAAGTCGAGTACACCATCGTCCAGCCCAGACTCGACAGCATCACAACCGACCAAACGTCGATCGCGCGCCTCGTCGACTGGGCTAACTACTTCGTCAAGCCAAAAGCCAAAAAGGCCTGGGCGGGCTCGGGCGAGTTCGTAGCCGGAGATCACTGCCAGTTCTGCCGGGCAAAGGCCGTGTGCCGGGCCAGGTCAGACTTTGTGAACGAGATCGCGTCCCTGGAGTTCAGGGAGCCGGCGCTCCTGAGCGACGAAGAGATCGAGGTGGCACTTTCCCGAGCGGGTCAGTTAAGGTCCTACGTGTCTGATTTGGAGGATTACTTTACCGATCGGGCAATAAACCAGGGTGTTACTCCTCGGGGATACAAGCTTGTGCCCACAAAGACACACCGCCGGATCAGCGACGAGCCATTGGTCGCCAAGATATTGCTTGACAAAGGCTACAAAGAGGAGGAGATTATGGAACCCGCCTCCCTTAAATCAATTGCGAAACTAGAGAAGCTGGGCAAGAAGGGCCACATCGTTGATCTGCTATCATCGCTCATCGTAAAGCCCGAAGGCACACCAAAGCTGGTGAAAGATGACAACTCAGCGCAGGAGGATTTTAAGTGAGCAAACGACAACAAATAGCAGACAACTACGTAGGCGGGCAAGAATTCCTGTTTATGGACCCGGAGTACTTTGACGAGGCCATCATAGGGGTCGCATCTAACGCGGTTGGCATGTCGGCCATTGCGTACAGCGAGCCAAAGGTTATCGCGCTGCTAATCAGGCACGACAAGATGACACCGGACGAGGCCATGGAGTACTACCAGTTCAATATCCTTGGCGCGTACATGGGCGAGAACACCCCGGTGTTCATTGATGACGTGGTGCTAGAATGAGCCCGCACGTTTTCTTGAGCCTGGTGGGTTTGATGTACATATTTACCATGTTCTCCTATTTCAGGATACGCCGCATAGGAATGGCTATAGCATTTATAGGGTATACTGTAGGGCAGATCGGCCTCATAATTGATTCTTTTGAGGTAGGCTCTGGAAGTGATAATTGAAGACATGGGTATGGTATTTGACATACCTGAAGATATGATAGAGGAATACATTGGTGATTTTACTGATATAATGTATCCTTTATCACATACCGATCTTAATTCTATTCGTGGCAGTACTATGGTTTTGATTGAAACGCTGAGGAAAAACCCAAAGCTTATGGAAAAAGATCGTTTTGTGTTAGACTACATCAAGGCTCAGGCAATGCGTGAAGCACTGTCCAGAACCAAGATGTTATATGATGCGTAGTAGCCGGGTCGAGTCGCGCCGGAAAATGCGATTCTTACGTCAAACAGGAGCCTAGTATGGCAAAAGCAAGTACAACTAAATTAGTAACAGGAAAAGTGCGTTTCTCTTACGCACATGTATTTGATCCAGTCAAAGACGACCAGGGTCGAGACAAGTGGTCAGTGTCGTTGATTATTCCTAAGTCAGACAAAGACACGATTGCTAAGGTCAATGCAGCTATTGAAGCTGCAAAAGAAGAAGGCAAATCCAAATTTGGAGGCAAGATTCCTGCAGTTCTCAAAGGCGGTTTGCGTGACGGTGACCTGGAGAAACCGGATGATGCGCCTTACAAGAATTCTTTCTTTGTAAATGCAAACACCTGGAATCGTCCTGGCGTAGTAGACCAAGACGTCAACCCCATCATTAGCCCTGACGAGTTCTATTCAGGCTGCTATGGTCGCGCGTCGATTTCGTTTTACGCCTACGACAGCAAGGGCTCCAAGGGCATTGCCTGTGGTTTGAACAATCTTCAGAAACTTGAAGATGGTGAAAGACTCGGTGGCGGACCCAGTGCCGCTGACGACTTTGCTAACTAACAGGGAGACCAAAATGTCAAAAGCAGTTAGTTTAGATTTTTCAAAGTTCTTTCCAACCGACCAGTCTTTTGTCGCTGTGAAAGCCCGCGCGTCACAGGGTGATGATTTTTATATCAACCTGGCGTTTGGTGACGGCGAGAACAAGGTCACCTACTACGCGAGCGAGCACAACGCCAAAGAGACACTCAAGCAGATGCAGTTCATGCTCGAGGGTTTGGAGAAGAGCATGGAGTTCTTGCAAAAGGCGATCACACTGCCAGTGTCTCCGGAAGAGATCAACCCCGTATTTAAGTGGTTTGATAACGCCCAGGGTGCAGTAGCCAAGGCCCCGGCAAAGAAGGCAGCAAAGAAAAAGAAAACAGTTGTAAAATAGTAGTCCTGTAACACCCTCCGGCAGATTACCGCCGGAGGCCCACCAACACCACACTCAACAAGAAACCTATGGATCAATATCAAGAGTACATTGCAGCAAGCAGATATGCTCGCTACGTCGACGAAAACAAACGCCGCGAAAACTGGAGCGAAACAACATGGCGTTATGTAGATTACGTCTTTTCTCGCACCCCAGCAATTAAAGACAACGCCCAATTAAGAGATCGCATTTACGACGCAATCTACAACCTCAAGGTTATGCCGTCAATGCGCGCCATGATGACCGCTGGAAGGAGCGCAGACCGTGACAACACCTGTGTCTACAATTGTTCGTATCTCCCCGTCGACGACCCGAAGTCTTTCGATGAAGCTATGTTCATCCTGCTCTGCGGTACTGGCGTCGGGTTCAGTGTTGAATCTAAATACATTACTCAGCTGCCCGAAGTGCCGGAACAGCTTTTTGAAAGCGAACATGTTATCGCTGTCCACGACTCAAAAGAAGGTTGGGCCAAAGCCCTCCGACTGCTCATCGCGCATCTCTACTCTGGCGAAGTACCTAAGTGGGACGTCAGCAACGTCCGACCCGCAGGCGCCAGACTCAAAACCTTTGGAGGCCGGGCAAGCGGACCAGGACCCCTCGTGGACTTATTTGCGTTCGCGGTCAACATCTTTAAGCACGCCAAAGGACGAAAGCTAAACACGCTCGAGTGCCACGATCTGATGTGCAAGATTGGTGAGGTTGTGGTTGTGGGTGGTGTTCGTCGCTCGGCCATGATCTCTTTGTCGGACCTGGATGATGAAAGGATTCGCCATGCCAAATCTGGTCCATGGTGGGAAACAGCTCCCCATCGTGCGCTCGCCAACAATAGCGCGGTTTATACTGAAACTCCGACGGTTGGAAAGTTCATGGAAGAGTGGCTGTCCTTATACAACTCGCATTCTGGAGAGCGCGGGATTTTTAATCGTGAGGCTGCGAGGAAGACTGTTGCAAAGTATGGGCATCGCGATCCCAATTATGAGTTTGGAACAAACCCCTGCTCCGAAATTATTCTTCGCCCGTATCAGTTCTGCAATCTCACCGAGGTTGTGGTTCGTCACGATGATACGGTGGAGACCCTCAAGGATAAAGTTGAGGTGGCAACAATACTGGGCACAATTCAGTCCACCTTTACAAAGTTTCCATATTTGCGAAAAGTGTGGCAGCGCAACACCGAGGAAGAGAGACTGTTGGGAGTGTCACTTACCGGGATCTTCGACAACGACATGATGGTCAATAGCTCCAAGGAAGTGCTTAACGTACTGCGCGATCATTCGCGAAAGGTCAACGAGGAGTACGCAACTCTCTTAGGCATACCTAAGTCGGCAGCTATCACCTGCGTCAAACCCTCTGGCACCGTGTCGCAGCTTGTTAACTCGGCCTCCGGTATCCACCCAAGGCACTCCAAGTATTACATCCGCAGGGTGCGTGGTGACAAGAAGGATCCGCTGACAAGCTTCTTAGTTCAGCAAGGCGTCCCGGCTGAGGATTGCGTGTATAAGCCAACACAAACGACCGTGTTCAGCTTTCCCCAAATGGCGCCCGCTGGTTTGGTTCGGGACGATGTGACACCCATCCGCCACCTGGAGATCTGGCTTGAGTACCAGCGTGAGTGGTGTGAGCATAAACCCTCTGTTACCATCTCGGTTGAGGAGAAGGATTGGCCGTCGGTCGGGGCGTGGGTGTGGGAACACTTTGACGAGATCTCTGGTGTATCATTCCTGCCGTATGACGGTGGCACATACCGCCAGGCGCCATATGAGGAGTGCACTGAGGAGCAGTATAATGAGCTCAAGGCCAAGGTACCCAAGCTTGACTGGAGCCTCTTTAAGGAGGAAACTGACAACGTGGAGGGCGCGCAGACTTTAGCCTGTGTGGCCGGATCATGCGAGATTTAACCGGAGAGTGATATGCTATTATCCGCCTTGACAATCATTTTTGTAATTGCTAAGATCTGGGGTTTGATTGATTGGTCTTGGTGGCTGGTGCTTTTACCAGGAATAATCCAAGTCGGCTTTATGTTTTTGGCAATGGTTTTTGTATTTATCTTGGCCCTTTTAGGGTACGATGTTAAGAAATAAGTTTTCCTCCGTGGTAGTGTGTGGTTGTAGGGAGCGCTAGGCAGGCATCAGGGGATGTGACAAGCGGGAATTTTTCCTGCCTTCATAACCGCGTGTAGTAGTCACTTAACCTGGCTCCCTACTTTTTTCTAACACGGAGTTTAATCAACTGCCGATGCGTCGGCCCGCCATAGGAGCAATTATGACAGTCCAAGAAGTTCTCGCACTACTAACCCAAGAAAAATCTAACGCATTTAAGAACAATGCGCCGCCCCCGTTCATTCACGGTATTGAACACGCGATTGCTATGATTCGCATTAAGATTCGTGAGGAGGCTGGCAATGATAAGCATTGATTTTGAGACCCGCAGCATGGTAGAGCTGAAGACATACGGCCTGGACCGCTACTCAAAAGACTCCAGCACTGAGGTTATTTGCATGGCCTACTCGATTGATGGGGCAGAGCCAAAGCTTTGGATACCCTACATCGAGCCCATGCCTGACTTTCTGGCGGATTTCGACTCCCGTTTCGCAGCATGGAATGCGGCGTTCGAGGTCAACATTCTACGCAACGTTTTGAACATACCAGTGCGCTGGGATCAGTTCACCGACACCATGGCTGCAGCGGCCGCAAACAACCTGCCACAGGCCTTGGCTGATGCCGCCAGTGCTCTAGGGGTCGACCAGCAAAAGGATGCCTCTGGAGAGCGTTTAATCCAGAAACTGTCCAAGCCTGATCGTAAGGGAAAGTTCAACAGGGACCCTTTACTTCTCTCTCAGATGTACGAGTACTGCAAACAGGACGTTCGCACCGAGATGGCCGTGGCCAAGAAGTTACGTAACTTATCTTCCGAGGAACAGCGGGTGTGGGAAATGACTCAGATTATCAACGATCGCGGTGTGCCGGTGGACTCCACTGAGCTACAAAACGCGATTGCTGCGGTGACGGTGAACAAGGCGAAGATCGCCTCTGAGATCACAGTGCTGACGGGCGGCATCACCGCCAACCAACCCGCCAAGATCGCTCAGTGGTTGGACGAGGCCAACATCAAGGTAGATGACTTAACAGCTGAAACGGTACGCAAGCTCCTCGAGCGCAAAGATATACCCGACAAAATTAGTCGGGTATTAGAGCTGCGTAGGCAGGGCAGTCTTACCAGCGTGGCCAAGTACGAAAAGATGCTGCAGGTGAACTGTGACGGCAGGATACGAAACACCCTCGTTTATCATGGCGCCAGCACGGGCAGATTCGCCTCCAGGGGCGGTCTTAACCTGCAGAACCTAGCCAGGCCTACCCTGGAAGACAAAGAGCTTGAGAAGGCCATTGAGAGGGTTTTGGTGCGGGGTGAGGGTGGCACTATGGACGAACT
>Ga0129336_10001559_pt1 | contig 13911 bp, 14 predicted proteins | sample CPB6_02_DNA_FD_96878 | JGI IMG/M metagenome (GOLD analysis project Ga0129336, IMG submission 96878) | Freshwater to marine salinity gradient microbial communities from Chesapeake Bay, USA - CPBay_Sum_0.6_0.2_DNA | ecosystem: Environmental > Aquatic > Marine > Coastal | place: USA: Chesapeake...
CGAGAAGCGCTCTTTTCTACCCTTGATTCTGAATTTGGATCGATGAGCGATTTACATTTCTTAGATCTTTACTGTGGCTCAGGTGCGGTCAGCGCTGAAGCGTTATCACGGGGTGCGGCCTTCGTGCAGGCAGTTGATAAAGATGACCGAGCAACAACAGTTGCAAGAAGTAATCATGAGATGCTGGCAATGCTTCCCGGAATCGGAAGTAGTAGCGTAATAACGATGGCGGTCGATCGCTTCTTAGAGCGAAGCGCTGAAAATAAATTCGATATCGTCTTTATGGATCCACCCTACGATCTAGGGGCTGCTGAAGTAATTGAAACTTTAGAATCATTGAGTAAGAATGGATTCGTAAAATCAGGAAGCGTTATCGCAATCGAGCGGGACTCCCGGAGCAAAGGGATAGATTGGCCAGACGGTTATGTTGCGCTGAAAGAGCGTAAATACGGCGCTGCCACTATCTACTACGCGCAGGCGTGTTAGCGTTTACCTACTATGAGAAAAGCAGTTTGTCCCGGCTCCTTTGACCCGATTACCAATGGACATCTTGATGTAATCGAGAGAGCCAGTGGCCTTTTTGATGAAGTCACTATTGCAGTACTTGCGAACTCTGCAAAGACCGGACTTTTCACAATTGATGAGCGGATCAAAATGGCTAGGGACGCTGCGGCTCATCTTTCGAATGTTAGAGTCGACACTTGGTCTGGACTTCTTGTTGATTACTGCAAGACCCATGACATTCGCGCCATAGTAAAAGGACTACGAGCGGTCAGTGATTTTGACTATGAGCTACAGATGGCTCAGATGAATCTGCAGCTTAAAGGAGTAGATACTCTTCTTATGGCAACTAAACCTGCGTACTCTTTCCTTTCATCCTCCCTTGTAAGGGAGATAGCGCGCTATGGTGGAGATGTTTCTGCCCTTGTCCCCTCTGGAGTTCTAAATGCTCTCCAGGCAAAAGCAGGAGGTAAATAGTGGAATCTCTCGAGAAGATCGAAGCTGCGATTACGATGGTCAAGGAGTCGCGCGCTGTTCCGCTCTCGGCCTCCTGTGTAGTGCATAGAGGAGAGCTGCTCGGGTTGCTTGATGAAATCAATGAAGCGCTACCTGATGATTTTGCCAATGCACAGAAGTTGTTGGCTCATCGCGAAGAGATAATTGAAGAAGGGCGACAGAGCGCTGAGAAGTTAATTGCTCATGCGCGCGAGGAAGTTGCTCGTATGGTTGAGCAGACAGCAATTGTCGCAGCCGCTCGAGAAGAGGCCGGTCGTTTAGTTGACGAAGCGCACTCGCAGGTTGAAAAAGAACGTGCTGAGGTTGATGCATATATAGATTCGCGACTTGCAACTCTCGAGGTAATTTTGAATAAGACTCTAGAAGCCGTTAATCGAGGAAGAGAAAGACTTGCCGGCGCTAGCGATAAGGATGTTCTCTCACAACTAGCAGACGAATGAAATCAAAGGCCCAATCACCTTTCCGGGTGAATCTGCACGAATTACCAAGGCGTGCGGGCGAGATGCGTCCGTATCAACTGCAGTTCGAAGTGCAAGAAGCGATCGGAACACCAATGTTATCTATTAGAGCGGGTGAACCAATTGATATCAAATTCAAAGCTGAGGCTGTCTCAGACGGAGTTTTGATTTCGGGAAGAGTAGTAAGTCGAGCAAAGGGTGAGTGTGGCCGTTGCCTTGATGAAATAGATCGCGTTGTCGATGAGGAGTTTCGAGAGCTATTCCTTTATGAAAGTCGCAAGAGTGATAACGAGGATGAAGATGAACTATTCGCAATGGATGGAGATATTGCAGATATTGAAACAGCGATTAGGGATGCGGTCGTTTTAACAATGCCCATAAATCCGCTCTGCAAGGGCGATTGCAAGGGACTATGCAGTGAATGTGGTGAGCGCTGGGAGAACTTGGCCCCAGATCACTCCCATGAGAAGACCGATCCAAGGTGGTCGGGTCTTGCTGGGTGGCAGCCCAAATAACCTTCGATTTGGCAGAAATTGCGCGGCTGGGGGATACTTACCGTATGCCATTACCAAAGCGAAAGATGTCCCGCTCACGCACACGCCATCGCCGTAGTTCCTGGAAGGCGACACCTGCAGCGACATCTACTTGCTCCCAGTGCCAGCAGCCGAAGTTGCAACATACGGCTTGCCCAACATGCGGCACATATAACAATCGCCAAGTCCTAGAGGTTTAGTCCTGTCGGTAGTGCTAACCGAAAAGCTCGGAATTTCGGTAAGTCCAGATTTGCTTGAACTAGCTCTTACCCATAGATCTTTCGCATATGAATCTGGTGGACTTCCCACCAATGAAAGACTGGAATTCCTCGGAGATAGCGTGCTTGGTTTAGTTGTAACTGAGGCGCTCTACGAGAAATTTCCAGATCTAGATGAATCAAGACTCTCACCTCTTCGATCTGGCGTGGTCAATATGCGCGCGCTGGCGATAATTGGAAGAGATCTTGGTCTTGGAACTGCACTTCGAATTGGTAAAGGCGAAGAAGTAACCGGTGGTCGAGATAAGAATTCAATCCTTGCAGATGCCTTCGAAGCGCTAGTAGGCGCGATTTATATTGATCATGGTTTTACAAAGACCAAGGAAGTTCTACTTCGCTTAATGTCGGGTGCAATTGAAGATGCAGCCTCTCGCGGAGCTGGCCTTGATGGAAAGACCGCGCTTCAAGAAATCGTTGCAGCAAATGGATGGTCCGCTCCAGAATATCGAGTGAGCGAATCAGGACCTGATCACGATAAGGACTTCATAGCGATTGCAATTGTCAATGGGACCTCTTATCCAGAGGGACACGGAAAGAGCAAGCGCGAAGCCGAGCAAGTTGCGGCTCGACTTGCATACGAGGAAATATCTAAGAAACTTTAACCATGCCGGAGCTGCCCGAAGTCGAAACTGTTCGACGCGGCCTTGAGCCGTGGCTCAAGGGAAAAAGAATCAGGCAAATTGAAGTTTTCCATCCGCGAGCACTTCGTGCCGGCTGCCAAATTCCTTTCGATTCGATTATTGGTGCGCGCATTAAGCGCGTGGATCGAAGAGGAAAGTTCCTATGGTTCGTACTCGATCGAGACTTAGCACTGGTTGGACACTTAGGCATGAGTGGCCAGATGCTTGCATCTCGCCAAAAATCTCAGCGTGAGAAGCATCTGCGGGCAAGAATTGATTTTGGAGAAAAGACCCGAGAACTTCGCTTTATCGACCAACGGACCTTTGGATGGTTATCGGTTGAGAATCTGGTCTCTAATTCTCACGGCCTCCTTCCTGAGTGTTGCTCCCATATCGCCCCTGATGTCTTCTCTGAAGAATTTGATGAGAAAGCAGTAATTGCAAAGATTCGCAGCCGAAAAATTGAGATTAAAAAGGCCTTACTTAATCAAGAGATATTAAGTGGGATTGGCAATATCTATGCTGACGAAGCGCTCTGGTATGCACAAATTCACCCAGAGACTCAAGCATCTTCATTACTTGAAGCGGATGTTAAGAGGATCTTGCAAGCGGTGCGCCGGGTCATGCGAAGTGCTTTGAAACAAGGTGGAACTTCCTTCGATGATTTGTATATCAATGTCAATGGCGAGAGTGGCTACTTCGAGGTCTCGCTTCGAGCGTATGGCCGAGAAGATGAGCCATGTCGCCGATGTGGAACGTTCATTAGAAGGATCACATTTGCAAATCGTTCTTCGCACTTTTGTCCGAAGTGCCAGAGGAAAAAGGGAGTGAAAACCCGGTCGCGTGGGAAATCTCGCGCGAAATCGGGGCGGAAGATACCCGGTAGGCGAGGGGCCGTTCGCTAGGTTCTTCCTGTGTATTTGAAGAGCATGACCCTCAAGGGCTTCAAGTCCTTTGCCGCTCCCACCACCCTTCGTTTTGAACCGGGCATCACCTGCATCGTGGGGCCAAATGGATCTGGCAAGAGCAATGTTGTTGATGCGCTCACATGGGTTATGGGTGAACAAGGCGCCAAGAGCCTTCGAGGCGGAAAGATGGAAGATGTTATTTTCGCCGGAACTTCAGGGCGCGCACCTCTTGGTCGAGCTGAAGTTGCAGTCACGATTGATAACACTGATGGCGCGCTCCCGATTGATTTCACAGAGGTCACGATTTCGAGAATTCTCTTTCGAAATGGGCAGAGTGATTACCAGATAAATGGTGAGAACTGCCGGTTACTTGATATTCAAGAACTATTGAGCGATAGCGGCATCGGCAGAGAGATGCATGTGATTGTTGGTCAGGGACAACTTGATGCAATTTTGATGGCCAATCCGGAAGAGCGCCGCGGTTTTATCGAGGAAGCCGCTGGAATCCTTAAGCATCGTAAGCGCAAAGAAAAAGCGCTTCGAAAACTTGAGTCTATGCAACAGAACATGTCTCGAGTCCAAGACTTAACAAATGAACTAAGGCGTCAATTACGACCGTTAGGCAAACAGGCTGAAGTTGCAAAGAAAGCTGCTGTCATACAGGCTGAAGTTCGCGATGCAAGGTTGCGCATACTTGCCGATGATGTGTCTAGTTTTAGAGCAACATTAAATTCAGAGGTTGCAGATGAATCAGCGCTTAGGGCTCGCAGGTCAGAAGTCGAGCAAGATTTAGATCGATTGAGAAATCGAGAAGTTGAGTTAGATCGAGTCGCAAGCGTTGAGGGCCCGCTGCTTAGTGCTGCTCAAGATAACTATTACAACTTAGTCGGTCAGCGGGAGAAATTACGTGGTACCCAGAATCTTGCCTCGGAGCGGGCGCGATTCCTCGCCGAGGAAGTAGAAGAGGCGCGCTCGAGCGGAAGAGATCCGGAAGTGATGGAGCAAGAGGCGCGTTCATTGAGGCAAGAGGAAAGTGTTCTTCGAGGTGAATTAAATAGAGCAGAAGGTGAACTTACTGAGGCTAGTAAGAATGTAAGTGAACTTGAGGTACGGGTAAGGAACGAAGAGGATCGAGTGTCAGCGGCCCTTCGCGCAATTGCCGATCACCGAGAGGGAACAGCAAGACAAGAAGGTCATATAAAGAGCCTTCAATCGGCGATTGATGGTGCAAAATCGGAGTTATCGCGTCTGCAACGAGCCCTTGGTGAAGCTCGAGAACGGGTGGAGATTTCTCGGCGCGAGTTCGCGGCACTTGAAAGTGAGATTGCCGGCCTTGATGCAAGTGAGTTAGGCCTAGATGCTGAATTCGAACGCGCCAAAAGCGCACTTAATTCAGCTCGCTCCAAGTTAGAGAGTATTCAATCTGATCAGAACAAAGCCGAACTAAATCGCAGCGCTCTACAATCAAAGGTAGATGCTCTACGACAGGCCACACTTCATAAAGATGGAAGTGGTGCGTTATTAACAAATAGTCGAGGTATTGAAATAAGGGGAAGCGTCGCATCACTTATTACGGTAGAAAATGGCTGGGAGAGCGCCGTATCTGCTGCCCTAGGAAGCGCAGCTGATGCTCTAGTCGTCAATAATCCTGAGAGTGCAATTTCGGCGATTACCTTCTTGAAGTCAGAGAGCGCAGGAAGCGCAGAGATGTTGATTGTTTCGGTGCAAGACTCAAGGCAAGTCTCTTATCCAAGTGATGTAGTTACCCTCGCTTCGAAAGTTTCATCATCAACGCTCGAAAGTTCAATTGCTCATTTATTTGCTGGATATGTCGCTGCAGATTCACTAGCTCACGCTGAGCGCTTAATTAATGCTCATCCCGATCTGATTGCTGTAACGAGAGATGGTGATGTAATCGGACGAGGTAGAGCCAAAGGTGGATCTTCGGTCACTACTTCACTGATTGAAATCTCGGCCTTGATCGAAAGAAGTGAGATTGAACTTACAAAGGTCAGCCACGAATGCGATCGCCTTAACTTTGAAATTTCAACTCAAGAAAACCAATTGCGCCAAACCCAGCAAGATTATGACGCAACGCTGGCAAGATTGAATGAGTCAGATGCGCGAATGGCTGGACTTGCCGAGCAGATGGCTGCTGCAGGTCAAGGAGTAAGAAGTGGAACATCTGAGATTGAGCGCCTAGAGAGTTCGATTGCAGAAGTAGAGAATTCCATACGTGGTGATCAATCAGAACTTGAGATCGCATCTCGAGCCCTTGAATCTGGTAGCGAACCTATAGAGCCAGATAAGACCCAACTAGAGAATCTTCGCGCTTCGATTTCTACGGCTCGCGCCGTTGAAGTAGAGGCAAGACTTGCGATGCGCACTATTGAAGAGCGCGTTGCAGCGATTGCTCAGCGTGCATCTGAATTAGAACAGAGCGCTTTAAATGAGCGCGAGAGCGCTGCCCGCCACATCTCACGCAGAGAAGCGAGAGCTCGCGGCGCGATAACTGCACAAGCTATTGCAGATGCTGCCTATGAGGCGCTAATTCAGATAGAGAATTCGATAACTCGCGCAAATCATGAACGTTCAAGACTTGAAGAGGCAAGAACTGCTAGAGATGGAGAGATTCTCACTATCCGTGCGCAGATTCGTGACTTGGCAAGCGAACTCGACCAGCTGACTTCAAGCGTGCATCGAGATGAGATTGCGCGAGCTGAACAGCGCCTGCGCATCGAACAGATGGAACTTCGGGCGATGGAGGAGTTTGGAATAGATAAAGAGACCTTGATAAGTGAGTTCGGCCCCGAAAGAGATGTACCAACTTTTGTTGAAAATGAGAGTGGCGAATTAACCCAAGGTGACTACATTCCATTCGTTCGCGAGCAACAAGAGAAGAGATTAGCCAGCGCCGAGAAGTCATTGGCCCTTCTGGGCAAGATCAATCCACTCGCTCTTGAAGAGTATTCCTCGCTAGAGGAGCGCTTGAAGTATTTGGCAGAGCAATTAGAGGATTTGAAGAAATCCAAGAAGGACCTTTTGGATATCATCAAAGAGGTTGATGATCGTGTTCAGCAGATATTTGAAGAGGCATATCGAGACACTGCACGAGAATTTGAGAAGATTTTTGCACGGCTATTCCCTGGTGGCGATGGCAGATTAATTCTCACTGAACCTGGAGATCTCTTGAACTCTGGTGTAGATGTTGAGGCGCGTCCACCTGGAAAACGGGTTAAGCGCTTATCGCTTCTCTCCGGTGGCGAAAGATCTTTGACTGCAGTTGCGCTATTGGTTGCTATTTTCAAAGCTCGCCCAAGTCCTTTCTATGTCTTAGATGAGGTCGAAGCTGCGCTAGATGATGTCAACTTGGGGCGCTTATTGACCGTACTTGAGGAGTTACGTGCTGCATCGCAGTTGATTGTGATTACTCATCAAAAGCGAACAATGGAGATTGCCGACTCACTCTATGGAGTAACAATGCGCGGAGATGGAGTCTCTGAGGTGATTTCACAGCGCCTTCGCGAAGTAGAGTCCGAATCAGTCTCAGGGTGATTTGATATGGGTCTTTTTGGATCCTTCTTCACGAAGTTCTCCCGCTCTCGCGCTACCCCCGAAGATATAAATGAATTCCGTAAGGTTTTGATTGAATCCGATATCGGCGCGGATTTCGCAGAAGAGATAGTTGGGCTCGTAGAGCGAGAGAAATCAGAGGAATTAAGTAAGAGCGTCGCTTCTCATATTCGCGCTTCACTCAGCGATTCGGATCGAGCGATAGTAAAGGCCGATGGACGACTAACCACAATTCTTGTTGTTGGAGTGAATGGAACAGGCAAGACAACAACGGTTGCAAAATTAGCTAATCAACTCAAATCTTCGGGTAATAGAGTCATTCTCGCAGCAGCCGACACGTTTAGAGCTGCGGCCGTTGAACAACTTGAGACTTGGGGTGCACGCATCGGTATACCTGTAGTTATTGGAAAAGTTAATGGTGATCCAGCCTCTGTGGCATTTGATGCTGCAACGCGCGCAAAGAATGAGGGCTTCGAATACTTAATTGTGGATACTGCGGGTCGACTACACACAAAGAGCAATTTGATGGAAGAACTTGGGAAAGTTCGACGGGTTGTTGAGAAGGTGAGCCCGATAGATGAGGTGCTCTTCGTTCTAGATGGAACAACTGGTCAGAACGGAATCACCCAAGCAAAATCTTTTGCAGAGGCAGTGAGCCTTACTGGAATAGTCGTGACAAAGTTAGATGGATCGACAAAAGGTGGCATTGCCCTTGCGACTGAAAGGGCTTTGAAGATTCCGATCAAGTTGGTGGGAACGGGCGAGGGGGCTACCGATCTATCCGCCTTTGAACCCGATGCATACATCTCAGATTTGTTAACACAGCCGTAACTCAACGGTCCAAATAGTCACCCGAGCGAAATAGAAGAAGACCCCTAGTTGTAACGCTGGGCGAGGACTATTCGGTGATTCTCAGCGTTGAGAGCTCTTCCTATTTGAGGGGATTTAGATGGAACTAGATGCGGGCAATACCGCGTGGGTATTGGCTAGCTCAGCCTTGGTCTTACTTATGACGCCAGGCTTGGCACTTTTCTACGGCGGAATGGTTCGAGCAAAGAGCGCACTAAATATGATGATGATGTCCATGGTGACAATCGGAATCGTAAGCGTGCTCTGGGTAATTTACGGATTTAAATTGGCATTTGGATACGAAGCAAATTCACAATGGTACGGATCAATATCGCTTTCGGGCCTAGGTGATGCTGTCGGAGAGTTAACGAACAATGGTGGCGTTTATCCGATTCCATTGTTGGTATTCGCGGTATTTCAATTGATGTTTGCAATCATTACTCCCGCACTCATCTCAGGAGCTATCGCCGATCGTGCGAAGTTTCTATCTTGGGGAGTTTTCGTCGCCATCTGGGTCACGCTCGTATATTTCCCGGTCGCGCACTGGGTTTTCTCATTTGGTAACAAAGTGGGCGACACCGTAACTGGCGCAGGATTCTTGGCCTCAAGAGGTGTTCAAGATTTCGCCGGCGGAACCGCAGTTCACATTAATGCGGGCGCTGCAGCGCTGGCACTGGCAATAATTCTTGGTCGCAGAATCGGCTGGCAGAAGAGTCCGATGCGTCCGCACTCACTTCCACTAGTGCTTCTTGGCGCTGCACTACTTTGGTTTGGTTGGTTTGGATTCAATGCTGGCTCGGCGCTTGCTGCAGATGGCATTGCAGCTCTTGCCTTCATCAATACCCAAGTCGCAACAGCAGGTGCGCTACTTGGATGGATCTTGGTTGAGAAGATTCGTGATGGACACTTCTCATCTCTCGGCGCAGCATCTGGTGCGGTTGCAGGATTAGTTGCAATCACTCCAGCTTGTGCATTCGTGGCTCCATGGGCAGCGGTTGTAATCGGCTTTATTGCTGGTGGAATCTGTGCTCTGGCAGTTGGACTCAAGTATCGATTCGGGTTTGATGATTCACTAGATGTCGTTGGAGTACACCTTGTTGGCGGAGTAATCGGAAGTTTGGCGATTGGCTTCTTTGGCTCGAGTGCAGTCAATTCACTTGGTGCAAATGGTCTCTTCTACGGTGGCGGTGCAACGCTACTTGGCAAACAGGCTCTAGGAGTCGCCTTGGTTGCTTCTTACTCGTTTATCGCAACACTGATTATCGGGTTCTTGATCGAAAAGACGATTGGTTTCCGAGTATCTAGCGATAAGGAACTTGGCGGTGTAGATCTGAGCGAACACGCTGAGAGTGCTTACGAAATGGGCGGAATCCTTAAGGGAGGTCGTTAAAGATGAAACTAATTACAGCAGTCATCAAGCCACAGAAGTTAGATGATGTGAAAGCTGCTCTTAGAGCGATTGGAGTAAAAGGAATAACGGTCTCGGAAGTCTCAGGCGTTGGTCGCCAAGGCGGTCATGTCGAGGTCTACAGAGGAGCTGAATATCCAATCGATCTTCTCCAGAAGATTCGCTTTGAGATTCTTGCAGACTCCAAAGATGTGCAACCCATTATCGACGCAATCGTCAAGAGCGCGGCTACTGGGCAGATTGGTGATGGAAAGATCTGGGTAACCGCAGTCGAAGAGGTCGTTCGAGTGCGCACCGGTGAGAGGGGTAGCGCAGCAATTTAGTACGCTCGCGCAGTGTTTGAGTCGCTCTCAGAGAGGTTCTCCTCTGCCTTTGCAACTTTAAGAGGCAAGGGGAGAATCTCCGAGAGCGATATAGATGCAATCTGTGAAGAGATAAGAGTTGCGCTACTTGATGGCGACGTTGCTCTCGCAGTCGTTAATGGCTTTATCTCCAGGATAAAAGAGCGCTCACTTGCAGCTCTGCCAGAGATTCGTAAGAGCACTAATCAGTCGCAAGAAATCTATTCAATTGTCAATGCTGAGTTAGTTGAAATTCTTGGCGGACCCGCTCGGCGAATTAGATTTGCAAAGAGCCCACCAACAGTCATCATGCTCGCTGGTCTTCAAGGTTCAGGTAAGACGACCCTCGCTGGCAAGCTCGCACTTTTCCTAAAAGAACAAGGCAACACTCCAATTCTTGTAGCGGCGGATCTTCAACGTCCCAACGCAGTCACTCAACTCACCTTGCTTGCCGATTCAATCGGGGTGAAGGTATTTGCACCTGAGCCTGGCAACGGAGTCGGAGACCCGGTCTCTGTTGCTAAGGGCGGAATTGAATTTGCTAAGTCCAATCTCTACAACACGGTAATTGTTGATACAGCTGGTCGACTCGGTCTTGATGAAGAGTTAATGAAGCAAGCAAGAGATATTAAGAGTGCGATTAATCCAAATGAGACCCTGTTTGTAGTCGATGCGATGATTGGTCAAGATGCGATTAGAACCGCACAGGCCTTTGAAGATGGAGTGGGATTTGATGCTGTAGTTCTAACGAAACTAGATGGCGACGCTAAAGGCGGTGCCGCGCTATCGATTGCAGAGAGTACAAAAAAGGCGATTCTCTTTGCATCGTCAGGCGAAAAGTTAACTGATTTTGATTATTTTTATCCGGACCGAATGGCTTCCCGGATACTCGGGCTGGGCGATATTGCGACGCTTGCTGAGCAAGCGAAGAAGGCGATTGATGAGGGATCGGCAAAGCGCCTGGAGGAGAAATTCATAGCGGGTGAAGATTTCACCTTAGAAGATTTCCTAGAACAGCTCCAAGCGATGCGCAAGATGGGCTCAATGTCCAAATTACTTGAGATGTTGCCGGGAGCAAATAGCGCAGCAATGAGAAAGCAGATTGATGCAGTTGATGATGATGAGTTAGTTCGGACGCAGGCAATTGTGCAATCCATGACACCAAGTGAACGTCGAGATCCCAAAATCCTTAATGGATCGCGAAGATTAAGAATTGCAAAGGGAAGTGGCAGGACTGTAACTGAGGTAAATAGATTGATTGATCGTTTTAGCGCTGCACAAAAGATGATGAAGCAGATGAGGAATGGTGGCGGATTTCCGGGAATGCCTTCAGGCTTGGGTGGAATGCCAGGTATGGGTTCTCCTTTCGGCGGCGCGATGCGACAGGGGCAACGCAAGAAGAAGGCGAAGAAGAAGCGCAGATAGGGCACTTCTGCCCGATTGGGCGATTTTCTCCTCGCATGGCAAGATTGGGACCCTGTTCAAGAGCCCTCTACCTCTTGACCGGTACCCGTAAAAAAAGTTCGGTTGTCATCACCTTGGCATCCCACTCCTGGGATGAGGACCGTTCGAAGATATTAAGGAGCAAGCCCTAGTGGCCGTAAAGATTAGATTGGTACGTCTTGGAAAGATCCGTACCCCGCACTTCCGTATTGTTGTTGCAGATTCACGCAAGGCTCGCAATGGTCTCAAAATCGAAGAGATTGGCCGATACTCACCGGCCTCAGAACCATCTCTAATTGAAGTTAACTCGGATCGCGCACAACATTGGTTGAAGAACGGTGCGCAACCTACCGAGGCAGTAGAGGCGCTATTGAAAATTACCGGAGATTGGCAGAAGTTCAAAGGTACTGCAGGTAGCGAAGGAACACTTAAAACTCTTCCTGCTCGTCCAGATAAGCGCGTTGCTTATGAAGCTGCGGTTAAGGCAGCAATGAATGAGCCAAAGGATGGCGCGACGACAATGAAGAAGCGCGCTGCTGAGAAGTTGGCCGCAAAGTCTGCGCCTGCGGAAGAAGCTCCAGTAGCACAAGCGGAAGTTGCACCAGAAGCACCAGCTGCTCCAGCAGAAGAGGCCGCACCTGCCGCGCAAGCTGATACCGAGACACCTGCCGAGTAATAACTTTCCGCGTCAATAAGGAGTTAGAAATGTTTGATGAGGCTCTCGAACACCTAGTAAAGGGCATCGTTGATAACCCTGAAGAGGTTGTCATTACTGAGCGTGAGGGACGTAGAGGTACAACTCTTGAAGTTCGCGTTCATCCCGATGACATCGGCAAGGTAATCGGCAGGAATGGCCGCACAGCAAAAGCGCTGCGGACCGTAATCTCGGCTCTTGCTGGCCGAAGCGTTCGCGTCGATTTAATCGAGGCGGACGAAGCTCGCTAATTTCCTTGCAACTCGTTGTAGCTCGCATCGGGCGTGCTCACGGAGTTCGTGGTGAGGTAACAATCGAGCTACGAACCGATAACCCCAGTGAGCGTTTCGAAGTCGGGCGAGTTTTCAAGACAGATCCAGAGCGGTTTACTCCGCTAAAGATTGCTTCGATTAGGGACCACAACGGAACAGTCCTCCTCTCTTTTGAAGGGCGTCCTGACCGAAATTCGGTGGAGGAGTTGCGTAACGTTCTTCTGATCGCAGATGTGGACATTCCGATACCGTCAGAACAAGATGACGAATTTCATGCAACGCTATTGATTGGCTGCCGGGTTTTTACTGAAGAGAATCTCGAATTGGGTGAAGTGATTGATATTTTGCAGCTACCAACTCAAGATGCTCTAGTAGTTAAAAGAGCTGGCGAAGAGATCCTCATTCCATTTGTGAAAAAGCATGTACCAATTGTCGATGTCAAAGAGAAACGAATAGTAGTCCGAGAGATGGAGGGATTGATATGAAGATTACTGCAATCTCAATCTTTCCCGAGTACTTCTCACCGTTGCGCTTATCTTTGATCGGTAAGGCAATTGACTCGAATCTCATAACATTCAACTCAATTGATCTTCGAGATTACACTCATGACAACCATAAAACAGTAGATGACACCCCTTACGGTGGTGGCGCCGGAATGGTGATGAAGCCAGAACCTTGGGGAGAGGCGATTGATAGCGCGCTTAATCGCCATGATGGAATCGTTGATCTAGTCATTCTTACTCCCGCCGGAAAGACTTTTAATCAAGAGCTAGCGGAGAAATTGTCTAATCGTGAGAATTTGCTATTTGCTTGTGGTCGTTATGAGGGGATCGATGCACGCGTCTCAGACTTCTACCGTGGGCATCAACGAGTTAGATTGCATGAGGTTTCAATTGGAAACTATGTCTTAAATGGCGGAGAAGTTGCAGCGCTTGTCATGATTGAGGCAATTACAAGATTAATCCCGGGAGTAATTGGAAACCCTGACTCACTTCTAGAAGAGTCGCATAATGAGATTGGTGAAGTCGAATATCCGGTGTATACAAAGCCTTCTGAGTGGCGAGGATTAGAAGTTCCTGAAGTGCTGAAATCTGGCAATCATGGCGAGATTGCTAATTGGCGCAGGCGAGAGGCGCAGCGAAGGTCGAATTCCCTCCGCGAGAGCGAATAAACGGGGAATAATCCCGACACGCCGGCTGTTGGGCAGGACATGCGCCCGGGCTTTTAGGCATTATCCGCCCGTGGTTAGGACCTAACCGATTAGGTTCGGAGAAGTGCGACCAGACTTTTGAAAGGTGGTGAAGATCGATGGCAACCGATTATGACACGCCGCGAAAAACGGATGAAGAGCTCCATGAAGAATCGATTGAAGAACTAAAAGCTAAACGAGCTGAGATTGCATCAGGACAGATTGATGTTGATGAAGAGGATCCTGAAAACGTCGAGCTTCCCGGAGCTGACCTTTCTGGCGAAGAACTAGCAGTACGAGTTGTACCTCGCCAAGAAAATGAATTCAC
>Ga0129336_10001560_pt1 | contig 13910 bp, 13 predicted proteins | sample CPB6_02_DNA_FD_96878 | JGI IMG/M metagenome (GOLD analysis project Ga0129336, IMG submission 96878) | Freshwater to marine salinity gradient microbial communities from Chesapeake Bay, USA - CPBay_Sum_0.6_0.2_DNA | ecosystem: Environmental > Aquatic > Marine > Coastal | place: USA: Chesapeake...
GTTTCGTTTGGAGGGATAAATTTAGAAGATATTGCTGCACCAGACTGTTTTATTATTGAACAAAAATTAAAAGAGCTTGTAGATATTCCAATTTTTCATGATGATCAGCACGGAACTGCCATAATTACCACAGCAGGATTAATCAATGCATTGGATATTTCTGGAAAATCAATCAAAGATGTAAAAATTGTAGTTAATGGTGCAGGTGCATCAGCAATTGCTTGCACGGAGCTTTTTAAAAACAGTGGTGTTCCAAACGAGAACGTGATTATGCTGGACAGAAAAGGTGTTATTTATAGAGGAAGAACGGAAGGCATGGATCAATGGAAATCGAAACATGCTATTGAAACAAAAAAAAGAACTTTATCAGAAGCAATTGAAGGCGCTGATGTTTTTTTAGGCTTGTCAGCTAAAGATGTTTTAACCAAAGATATGGTAAAATCGATGGCAAAAAATCCAATTATTTTTGCTTGTGCAAATCCTGATCCAGAAATTAAACCCGAGTTAGTTCAGGAAGTAAGGGATGATGCAATTATAGCTACTGGAAGATCAGATTATCCAAATCAAGTAAACAATTTGATTGGCTTTCCATATATTTTTAGAGGAGCTTTGGACGTTCGAGCAAAAGAAATCAATGAAGAAATGAAAGTGGCTGCTGCGCATGCCATTGCAAAACTTGCAAGGGACAATGTTCCTGACGAAGTTGTGGCCGCATATGGGGGTGAACGACCAGTTTACGGAAGAGAATATATAATTCCTTCAACTTTTGATCCAAGATTAATCACTGTAATTCCCATGGCAGTTGCGAAAGCGGCAATGGATAGTGGTGTAGCTAGAAAACCAATTGAAGATTTTGATAAATATGAAAATCAACTAGCTTCTAGACTTGACCAATCTATGAACTTTATGAAAGCGATAAATACTACTATCAAAGGTAAGAAAAAAAGAGTGGTTTTTGCGGAAGGAGAGGATGCAGAAACACTTAAAGCCGCTGTTGCCTTTAAAAATAGTGGATTAGGCGAACCTGTACTTATTGCAAATGAAGAAAAGTTAAAAGAAACTTTTAAGCAAATAGGATTAGATGAAAACTATAAAATAGAAATCTCTAATTCATCAGATAAAGCTAGAAGTGAAGAATATGTTAAATTTTTATACAACAAACTTCAGAGAAAAGGAGTTCTAGAGGCTGATTGTAATAAGCTTGTAAAAACCGATAGAGCTACCTGGGGATCGTGCATGGTTTCATGTGGTCATGCAGATGCATTAGTTACAGGTAATACCAGACATTATGCTGCAACTGTAGAAAAGTTAATGCTATCAGTAGGAGCGCGGGAAAATGAACTGGTATTTGGAATGTGTATTTTTGTTCAACAAGGAAAAACCATCATTATTGCAGATACAAATGTAATTGAATATCCAGACTCAGAACAACTAGCACAAATGGCAATGTCTTCAGCGAGAGTAGCTAGACTACTGGGTCTTGATCCTAAAGTTGCCTTTTTATCACATTCGACTTTTGGTCAGCCAGAAACTGATCGAACAAAACGTGTCGCCAAAGCTGTAGAAATTTTAAAAAATAAAAAGGCAGATTTTATTTTTGATGGAGAGATGCAACCAGATGTTGCTTTAAATAAAAAATACCAATCTACTTACCCCTTTTCAGAATTAGTTGGTAATGCAAATATTTTAATTATGCCATCAATTCATGCTGCTGCAATTTCTATAAAATTATTGAAAGAATTAAGTAGAGGAAAAGTAATTGGACCAATGCTGATAGGACTAGCTCAACCAATTGAAGTTGCTCCTTTAAGATCTACAAGTTATGAAATTTTAAATTTGGCTTCAATAGCTGCTTATTCTGCTGAAACTATAAAATATTAATTTTATCTTTTATTTTTTGAAAGATCATCTACTAAAAAAATACTAGGATCTACTTTTTTTACATCCTTAATTAAAGAGGCTTCATTCATAACCTCTCTTCTTTCTGACTCATTTGCAGCAATTCCAAAAATAAACATAACCTGATTTACAGTATTTATATTATAATTTACTGAAGCAATTTTTTTATTAGCCAACATAGCAACTTTCATTTGTGAAGTAATTAAAAGATCTTTAGAATAATCTTTAAGTGAAAACTTATCTCTAACTTCAATATTATTTTTTACAGATCGTGCGCCTTCCGTCTTCCAAGCTAATTTAGTCATTAAAATTTTTTCATCTACTTTGTCTACTTTGCCAGTTAAAAAAATATGACCATCAATCACTTTTGATGATATGTCTAAAACATATTTTTTATCTATTTGTGCCGTTCTCAATAAAATAGATTTTTGCATAATAGAATCGTCGATCTGAGTTCCGAGTGTCCTTGGGTCAGTATAAATACTCACTCCAGTGCCAAGAACACCTTCTGAGCTTACCCCCACACACCCTGTTAAAGTCAAAAAAGAGAAGATAGTGATAATTATTTTTTTCATTTGTTTAAATCTATAATGCTTTGATAAATAATTTTTTTACTCATTTTAAACTTTACAGCAAGATATTCTGCAATATCTTTCGAAGACATTTTATTAAGCAATAACTTTATTTCATTTTTAAGATCAATATTACTAACAGCAGAATCTACTAATTTGTTATCAATAACAAGTGTTATTTCACCCTTAAAATCATCTTTCGATATTATTTTTATTAATTCGTCTGCAGTTCCTGATAGATAAGTTTCGTGCAATTTTGTAATTTCTCTGGCAATAAATATTTGTTTATCTCTAAAAAATAATAAAAATTGATTAAGATATTTTTTAAGATCTCTTGCTGGTAAATATAATACTATACTAGAATTTATTTTTGATAAAATCTCTAATTCCTTATCTCTCTCATTATTTTTTTTAGACAAAAAACCATAAAAATAAAATTTTGTATCAAAGCCTGATACTGAAATCGCAGCTATAGTTGCCGAAGGTCCTGGAATTGGGATAACTTGAATACCTAAATTACGGGCTGATTTGATTAAAAACTCACCCGGATCTGATATTAATGGAGTTCCGGCATCAGAAATTAAAGAAATACTTTTTCCATTTCTAATATCATTAAAGATTTCATCACAATTTTTTTTTTCATTAAATTTATGAAAAGAAATTAACTTATTTTTAATATTATAAAAATTTAAAAGCTTTAATGAATGCCTAGTATCTTCGCATAAAATATAATCACTTTTTTTTAATACTTCTAAGGCTCTAAATGTTATATCAGATAAATTTCCAATGGGTGTAGAAACCACATATATAGCAGGACTAAGTTGATTGTTTTTTTTATTTTGCAACATATAATCTAGATTAATATCATATTTTAATGAAAAAAATTTTAACTAAATTTTTTTTACTTTCTTTCTTTTTGTTAAATTTAACATTTATGGCTGAAAGTAAAAATCAATCTCTTCGAATTGCTGCTATTTTACCTCTCTCAGGTGATTATGAGGAGATAGGAAAAAAAATATTAAAAACATTTGAATTAACAATATTTGAATTGTCAAATGCAAACATAAGTCTTTTGCCATTCGATAACAAAAGCACCAAATCTGGAACCAAATTTGCTTTTCAAGAGTTGCAAAATCAAAAGATAGACATCGTAATTGGTCCAGTTTTTATGGAAAATTTATTGAGCATTACTAACGATGAAAATTTTTCTAAGTATATTTTCATTTCTCTTAGCAATAATAACATTACCCTTCCTAAAAACGTTATTTCATTTGGAATAAACATTGATAGTCAAATCGCAGCTTTAAAACTTATTTTAAACGAAAAAAAAATAAAAATATTTTTTTCTGATAACAGCTTATTTTCAAAAATTTTTTTAAAAAAGATAGAAGATTTAAAAATTCCCATAAAATCTAAATATCACTTTTCTAACTTTGATGAAATGAATGAAAAATCGAAAATTGCTACTTCATATTATTACCGAAATAAAAAATTAAAAGATCTTATCAGTGAAACAAAAAATTCCACAAATCCTAACGATATAGAAAAATTAAAAATTTTAGAAAAATTAGATACGCTAGGAGGCGTTAACTACCAGCAAGTAATTGTACCTGCTTTTGATGATGATTTGATAAGTATTATTTCTTTTTTTGATTACTATGATGTTAACCATAAAGATGCAACTTTCGTAACACTTAATCAATGGTTCAATAAAAAAATTTTAAATGAACCGTCTTTGCAAAATATTATCTTTCCATCTATTAGTTATAAAAACTTTAAAGAACTAAATAATAAATTATTAGATAATTATAACTTAGAAGTTTCAAATATTGAAATTTTAGCCTATGACACTATTCCTCTCCTGGCATCTTTATGGTTTGACAAAAATGAAAATTTTTTTGCAATCGAGGATTTTGTAGGAAAAGAATTTCGTGGAAAAAGTGGTATTTTTAAAATCAATAATTTAAATTTTGCCGAAAGAAACTTGGAACTATATCAGGTAAAAAATGGTGAATTTATAAAAATTAATTAAAACTAAAATATTTTTTTATTTTTTTAAATGCATTAGATCTGTGAGAAATTTGATTTTTGTACTTAGGTGATAATTCACCGAAAGTTTTCTTCTCTCCTTTTGCTGTAAAAATAGGGTCATAACCAAAGCCTCGGGTACCTCTTGAAGGAAAATCAACTCTGCCATAAATCTTACCCTCAAACTCAAAAGATTTTCCTGTTGGAAATCCTATCGACAAACAACAGGTAAAATTTGCGTTCGAATAGTTTAATTTTTTTTTCATTAGTAATTTTTTTACCTTTTCAATTGCCTTGCTAAAATCCTTATCTTTACCGGCCCATCTTGCTGAATAAATTCCTGGTTGATTACCAAGTTTCTGAACTTCAAGTCCAGAGTCGTCTGAAATTGAAATTAATCCGGTTTTAACAGAGCAGTATAAAGATTTAATTTTAGCATTTCCTTTAAACGTTTTGGCTGTTTCTTTTGGCTCTCTAAGACCAAAGTCTTTGGGTCTAAAACATCTAATTGTTTTGGGCAGCAACTCCTTTATTTCCTTGAATTTTCCAGGATTATTCGTTGCAATCAGTATAGACTTTATTTTTTTTAATTCTTTTAATTTATTCACTTAACGCTTTTTTTTGTATCGAAATAATTTCTTGGATAGATTTTTGTGAATATTTTAACATCTCTAAAAATTCATTTTCACTACATGTTGTTTTTTCACCTGTTAACTGTAGTTCAATAATTTGATTTTTATCATTCATTACATAATTAGAGTCTATATCAGCCTTGCTATCCTCATTATAATCAAGATCCATCAATATTTCTCCATTGACAATTCCACAGCTAATTGCAGCAATATAATTTTTAATAGGATTTTGATTAATAAGTTTTTTTTTTATCATAACATTTATACATTTTTTTAAAGCAACAAAGCCACCCGTAATAGATGCAGTTCTAGTTCCCCCATCTGCTTGGAGCACATCACAATCAATCGTAATAAGGTACTCTCCTAGCAAATCAAGATCAGCACTAGCCCTTAATGATCGACCGATTAATCTTTGAATTTCTGATGTTCTGCCTCCAATTTTTCCACTGCTTGCCTCTCTTCGCATTCTTTCATGCGTAGACCTTGGAAGCATTCCATATTCTGCGGTAATCCAGCCTTTTCCAGAACCCTTGAGCCATCTTGGAACTTTGTCCTCAATAGATGCAGTGCAAACCACATGAGTATCTCCCGCTTTAATTAAGCAGGATGCATCGGCATTTTTTATATAATCTGTAATAATTTCAATTTTTCTTAATTCTAAATTTTTTCTATTATTTCTCATAATTTACTCTTGGAATTTAATTTTTAGTTACTATATATGCTTGCATTATAAGTAATAAAATAAATGAATACAGAAGAAAAAAAAGAAAATACTGAATTCGAAAAAAATTCAACGGATGATAATGTAGATAATAATGATCAAGCTTCACCAAATCTTAGTGAAAATAGTGAAGATGATTACAAAAAACTAGAAAAAACAATTGCTGAATTAACTGATCGATCGTTAAGATTACTAGCTGAAAATCAAAATTTAAGAAAAAATCACGAAAAAGAAAAAGAAGATATTTTAAAATATGGGTCTTTTAATTTTGCATCCCAAATACTTAGCCTTACTGATAACTTAGATAGAGCTTTTGCTATTTTCAAAAATAATGAAAAATTTAAAGATAAAGATTTTTTAGAGATAACAAGTGGAATAGAGTTAATAGAAAAAGAACTCAATACGACTTTAGAAAAAAATAATATCAATTATATTGACTGTCTTAACAAAAAATTTGACCCTAATTTTCACCAAGCGTTAAGTGAAATTGAAAGTGACAAAGAACCAGGTACAATTGTCCAAGAAATTCAAAAAGGCTATCTTTTACACGACAGACTATTGAGACCTTCCTTAGTAAACATAGCAAAATCAGCTAAAAAAGCATAAAAAATAAATTCGCTACAGAGGTTGTAATCCTAAAAATATCCCCCATATCAAATTAACAATTAAGAAAAGTTATAGAAAAGGATTTTATATTATGTCAAAAATTATAGGAATTGATCTAGGTACAACAAATTCATGTGTAGCCGTAATGGACGGTGCTACACCTAAGGTTTTAGAAAATTTAGAGGGTGCAAGAACTACTCCTTCAGTTGTAGCATTTACAGACAGTGAGGAAAAATTAGTAGGAATGTCTGCAAAGAGACAAGGTGTGACTAATGCAGAAAATACTTTTTTTGCTGTAAAAAGATTAATTGGAAGAAAATTTGATGGAGAAGCTGTAAGAAAAGACATTAAAGGACTACCATACAAAATAATTAAAGCAGACAATGGAGATGCCTGGGTTGAAAGCAGAGGAAAAAAATATTCACCAAGTCAAATCTCAGCTTTTGTTTTACAGAAAATGAAAGAAACTGCTGAAAAATATTTAGGAGCGGAAGTGAAAGAAGCTGTAATAACAGTCCCTGCATATTTTAACGATTCTCAAAGACAGGCTACTAAAGATGCAGGAAAAATTGCGGGCTTAGATGTAAAAAGAATTATCAATGAGCCAACTGCTGCGGCTTTAGCTTATGGACTAGACAAAAAAAATGCAAAAACAGTTGCCGTATATGATTTAGGAGGAGGAACGTTTGACGTTTCTATTTTAGAATTAGGTGATGGGGTGTTCGAAGTTAAATCAACAAACGGTGACACTACACTTGGGGGTGAAGATTTCGATGCTCATATAGTCGATTACCTTGCTGGAGAATTTAAAAAGGATAATGCTATTGATCTTAAGCAAGACAAGCTTGCTCTTCAAAGACTAAGGGAAGCTGCTGAAAAGGCGAAAATTGAATTATCCTCAGCTACACAAACAGAAATAAACTTACCTTTTATCACTGCTGATAAAACAGGGCCAAAACATTTAAATTTAAAACTAACAAGGGCTAAATTAGAATCAATTGTTGCAAGCTTAATTGAAAGGACAATTGCGCCTTGCAAAACTGCTTTGAAAGATGCAGGACTAAGCGCCGGTGAAATTGGCGAAGTAATTCTTGTTGGAGGAATGACAAGAATGCCAAAAGTTGCAGAAACTGTCAAAAACTTTTTTGGCAAAGAACCAAACAAAAGCGTGAATCCTGATGAAGTGGTTGCGATGGGTGCTGCTATTCAAGCAGGTGTTCTTCAAGGAGATGTGAAAGATGTTTTATTATTGGATGTTACTCCATTATCTCTAGGAATCGAAACCTTGGGTGGAGTTGCAACTAAATTAATTGAAAAAAACACAACAATACCAACTAAAAAAAGCCAAGTGTTTTCTACTGCAGAAAATAATCAACCTGCCGTATCAATAAGAGTGGTTCAGGGAGAAAGAGAAATGGCAGCTGATAACAAATTGCTTGGTAACTTTGAACTAACAGGAATTGCACCTGCACCAAGAGGCGTTCCTCAAATTGAAGTAACTTTTGATATTGATGCCAATGGTATTGTAAATGTATCCGCAAAAGACAAAGGAACTGGTAAAGAACAAAAGATTCAGATCCAAGCTTCTGGTGGTCTAACTGATGCCGAAATCGAGCAAATGATCAAAGACGCTGAGGCAAATAAAGAATCCGATAAGAAAAAAAGAGAAGAGATTGATGCAAAAAATAGTGCTGATAGCTTAGTGGCTTCTACTGAACAAAGTTTAAAAGAACATGGTGATAAAATTTCTGCTGAAGATAAAAAAGCTATTGAAACTGATCTACAGTCTTTAAAAGACGCCATAAAAGCTGATAATGTTGAAGATATAAAAACAAAGACCCAATCTTTAATGCAATCTTCAATGAAAATGGGAGAGGCAATTTATAAAGCTCAACAGGCAAAGCCGGAAGGTGGGACAGAAAACAAAAATACATCTGATGAAAAAAAAGAAGATGTTGTTGATGCTGAGTTTGAAAAAGTTAAAGACGATAAAAAAGATAGTGCTTAATTAATAATTAAGCAGTAGATAGAAGCATGGCTAAAGCTGACTATTACGAAACATTAGGAGTTTCTAAAAATGCTTCTAAAGAAGAAATAAAATCTGCTTATAGAAAACAAGCAATGAAATATCATCCGGACAGAAATCCGGGAGATAAAACTGCGGAATCAAAATTTAAAGAAGCTTCTGAGGCTTACCAAGTACTTTCAGACTCTCAAAAAAAATCTAATTATGACCAATTTGGCCATGCTGCCTTTGAAAATGGAGGCGGCGGTCGAGGTGGATTTGGTGGGTTTGAAGATTTTGGTGGTTTTGATTCTGGATCTTTTTCAAGTATTTTTGATGACTTTTTTGGCGATTTTACCGGAGGTGGAAGAAGAAGATCTTCATCTAGATCTAAAAGAGGTTCAGATTTAAAAATTAATATTGAAGTTACTTTAGAAGAAGCCTATCAGGGTAAAAAACAAACTTTTAATGTTCCAACTTCTGAAAAGTGTTCTGATTGTTCAGGAAGCGGGGCGGCTTCGGGATCCAAGCCTAAAACTTGTAATACTTGTGATGGACATGGACAAGTAAGGGCTCAACAAGGTTTTTTTACTTTACAACAAACATGCCCTGATTGCGCAGGTGAAGGAAAAGTTATTTCCAATCCTTGCAAAACATGTAGAGGAGCCGGAACTAATAAAGTGAACAAAACACTATCAATTCAAATTCCTAAGGGGGTTGATGATGGAACTCAAATGCGTCTTGCTGGCAAAGGCGAAGCTGGACCTAGAGGTGGAACCCAGGGTGATTTATATGTTTATATTTCCTTAAAAAAACATCCAATTTTCAAAAGATCAGAAGAAAATTTATACTTTGAATTACCTGTTTCTATAGCTGATGCAGCACTTGGAACAACAATTGAAATTCCAACTATAGATGGATTAAGGTCTAAAGTAAAAATTCCTCCTGGAACACAAACCGGAAAGCAACTTAGATTAAAAGATAAAGGAATGCCGGGGCTAAGAGGAGGTGGTTTTGGTGATCTGTATTTACAAATAAAAGTAGAGATCCCAGTTAATTTAAATAAAGAACAAAAAATACTGCTTGAAAAATTTAAAGAATTAGAAGACTCTAAAAATAACCCAGAAAATGAATCTTTTTTTAAAAAAGCTAAAAACTTTTGGGATAATTTAAATTAATGAAAAAAATTAAAATTACAATTAGTGGTGGCCTTGGCAGAATGGGCTCTTTACTTATAAAAAAAACGCTCCAAGACAAAAAACTATCGCTTGAAAGCGTAACTGAACAAAAAGAAATAAAAAAAAATGGAATCCACTTCAAAAAAAACTCAACAGAATCTCTTAAAAATACCAATGTTATTATTGATTTTACAAGACCAGCGTGTACGTCTGAAATTCTTAAAATAGCCACAAAGCTTAAAAAAAAAGTAATCATTGGGACTACAGGTTTTAGTAAAAAACAACAGAGTGAAATTATCAAAGCCTCTAAAAAAATTCCTATTCTTCAATCTGGAAATATGAGTCTAGGAATTAACCTCCTTCAGTATTTGTCTGGTATTTTGTCAAAAAAAATAATTAAAGGATATCAAATGGAGGTTCATGATGCTCATCATAAAATGAAAGTTGACTACCCTTCTGGTACAGCGCTCATGTTAGCTAATGCGGTAGCTAAAGGCCAAGGCAAAAATTTAGATCAAATTACAGGAAATATTTTTTTAAACAAAGGAGGAAAGGGCAAAACTGGGAAAATAAATTTTTTTATTAAAAGAAAAGGAAAAATCCCTGGTACGCATTCTGTTATTTTTCAAACACCAAAAGAAACTATTGAATTAAAGCATATTTCAAAATCAAGAGATTTATTTGCAGATGGGGCAATTAATGCAGCAAAGTGGTTAGCAAATAAAAAACCAGGATTATATAATATGCATGATGTGCTTAAAATTAAATAAGTGAATATTCAAACTAACAGCATTTTAAGTAGACTATCCAAAGTTATTAAAAACCCTAAAAGTGATCTAAAATACACTAACAAGTTTACACTTCTTGTTTCTGTTGTCTTGTCAGCGCAATGTACAGACGTAAATGTCAATAATGTTACAAAAGATATCTATTCTAAATATAACAAACCTGAAGACTTTGTAAAATTAGGTCAAAAAAAAATTGAAAAATTAATAAACCGAATAGGTTTGTATAGAAATAAAGCAAAAAATATTTATCTTCTCTCTAAAATTTTATTAGAACAATATAAAAGCAAGGTACCTAATAATTTTGAAAAACTTTTTGAATTGCCTGGTGTAGGAAGAAAAACTGCAAATGTTGTATTAAATGAAGGATTTGGAAAACCAACTATTGCAGTTGATACACACATATTTAGAGTAAGCAACAGAACTGGAATTGCCCCTGGAAAAAATCCTGACGAAGTAGAACAAAATTTATATAAAGTGGTACCAAAAAAATACTTAAAAGACGCTCATCATCTGCTATTGCTTCATGGACGATATACTTGTAAAGCAAGAACTCCGAACTGCAAGAATTGTATAATAGAGAAATACTGTAACTTCAAAGATAAGGTGTTTAATTAAAATGAAAGTAATTGGAATTGGAAATGCAATTGTTGATGTCATTTGTATGGTCGATGATGAATTTCTATTACAAAATAATTTGACTAAAAGTACTATGAAATTAGTGGACGAGGATGAATTTAAAAAACTTTTATCTAGCTTGTCTATTAAAGAAACAATAGCAGGAGGTTCTGTTGCTAACAGCATTGTGGGACTGTCTCAGCTCGGAAATAAAGTATCTTTTATTGGTAAAGTAAATAATGATGAGCTTGGTAATAAATATGAGCAAAGTTTAGTAAAAGAAAAAGTTACCTATCATTACCAAAAAAAAAATGAAGATACTCCAACAGGTACATGCTTGATATTAATTACACCTGACTCGGAAAGAACAATGTGCACTTTCCTTGGTATTGCAGGAAAAATAAATGAAAATGATATTAGTGATAAAGCAATTAAAGAAAGTGAATTAGTTTTTTTAGAAGGATATCTGTGGGATGAGGGTGAACCAAAGTCTGCCTTTGAAAAAGCCTTTAAAATTGCAAATAAAACAGCAATGTCGTTATCAGACCAGTTCTGTGTAGAACGACACAAAGATAGCTTTTTAGATTTAGTGAGTAACAGACTGGATATTACGTTTGCAAACGAGCAAGAAATTCTTCATTTAATCGATGCCAATTCTTTTGATGATGTTATAGAATTTGGAAAAAATCTTGAAAAATTACTGGTTATCACAAGATCAGAAAAAGGAAGCGTTGCAATTTTAAATAACGAAGTATTTGAGTGTGACAGTCAAAAGGGGCTTTCTATTGTTGACCTAACTGGTGCTGGTGACTTATTTGCTGCAGGTTTTTTACATGGATATATCAACAAAATGTCTATTAAAGAAAGTTTATACAAAGGGACAGAGATGGCTTCTAAAATTATACAAAAAATTGGCGCCAGACTGAATTAATCTACTTTTTCCTCTTGAAGCTACCCTTGCCCTTTTTGGGTTTTACTACTTTTTTCTTAAACATTGGTGTTCTTAGCGTTTTAGCTATTGGGTTTTTTTTACTCATATAACTTTATTGATTAAGAAAATATCTTCCATCCTTTATTTCAATAAATTTTTTATCCTTCAGTTTGCTCTGAATTTTTTGTCTTAATCTATATAAATGAGTCTCGTATGTGTGCGTATCAACCTCATCTGAATAAGACCAAATATCCTTCATTATATCTTTTTTGCTTGCACCTTCTTTTTTTCCAAATAAATAAACAATTATATCCTGTTCTTTTTCAGTGAGTTTTATACTTTTTCTTCCTAATGAAAGGGTTCTTTTATTTTTATCTAACACATACTGCCCCATTTCTACTTTAGTTTGAAAATGAAATTTGAATTTCAGAATAGAAAGTTTAATTATTTTTTCTAAATCAAAAAAATTTATTGGTAGCTGCAAAAAAGTACTAAATAAATTATCTTTTTTTAAATCTTGAAAGTTTTTAGGGTCGGAAGAAAAAAAAATTTTTGGGAACATAATTTTTTTAGCATCACTTCGTTTTATTTTCTCTATATTATCTAAGAAAAATAAAAAAACAAAACCATCTTTAACATTATAGTTTTTAAAAAGATTGTTTACTTCCTTAAAATTTTGCAGTTTATTAACGCTATAATCAAGCTTTTGCTCTTTTATAATTTCAAAAAAAATATCAGACCCTACTGTAACTATTGAATAATTTTGCATACAATGAAATTATAAATTTTTATGATGATAGTAAATAATAAGGGTGAACTTTGGTACAATAAAAAACGGTATAAATGCTCCTATGGCAGAAATGGCTTTGTAAAACATAAAAAAGAGGGTGACGGATGCACACCAATCGGTACTTTTATAGTAAAAAGACTGTTCGTCAGAACAGATCGCATTAAAAATATTCAAACTCATTTTAAATATATTCCAATTCTTGATAATATGGCTTGGGAAGACAACCCCAATAAAAAAAACTACAATAAATTAAGTACATTAAAAAAAATAACTCATAGGGAAAGACTTAAAAGAAAAGATCATTTATATGATTTGATTTTAGTAATAGAGTTTAATACTAAAAAAATTATTAAGGGTAAGGGTAGCGCTATTTTTATGCACATTGCAAAACCTAATTATAGTTCTACAGCAGGGTGCATTGGCTTAAGCAAAAAGAGTTTTTTAGAAATTTTGCAAACATTAAAACCAAATCAAAAAATCAAAATTACTGGATAGATCTATTACCAAAAATTTTACTTCCAATTCTAAGATGTGTTGATCCTAATTTTGCTGCATCTTTAAAATCACTGCTCATCCCCATACTCATCATTGAAAGTCCCAACTGTTCGTTAAGCTTCTTTAGTTTTAAAAAAAAAGGTAAAGGATCTAGGTTTATGGGTGGAATACACATTAGACCAACTACATGTAATTTATGAAGACCACACTCTTCAAATAAAGTAGGTAAATTTTTTTCTAATACTCCAGATTTTTGTTTTTCCTCACCTATATTTACTTGGATGAAATACTTTCTTTTAATGGCTAACTTATCTTCTGCTTTTGCCAATTCTTTAATTAATTTCAAGCTATCAACAGAATGAATATATTCAAATAAAGTAACTGCATCTTTTGCTTTATTAGACTGCAATCCACCAATTAAATGCAATTCTATATTTTTTATTTTTTTTTTGACCTCGGTCCATTTTTGTTTGGCTTCTTGAACTTTATTTTCACCAAAAACTTGATGTCCATAATCTATTAATGGCTGAATATGACTGAGAGGAAATGTCTTGCTAACTGCAATTATTTTTGGAGTTGGTGAGATACCATTTAATTCATCTCTTATATTTATAAAATTTTGTATTATGTTGTTCATTATGAAAAAGACA
>Ga0129336_10001562_pt1 | contig 13907 bp, 14 predicted proteins | sample CPB6_02_DNA_FD_96878 | JGI IMG/M metagenome (GOLD analysis project Ga0129336, IMG submission 96878) | Freshwater to marine salinity gradient microbial communities from Chesapeake Bay, USA - CPBay_Sum_0.6_0.2_DNA | ecosystem: Environmental > Aquatic > Marine > Coastal | place: USA: Chesapeake...
CGCCCGCGCGTTCGTCAATCGACCACTGATCCTTCTCGCCGACGAGCCCACGGGAAACCTGGACCCGGCAACGGGTGAGGGGATCATGGCCTTGCTGGATGAGATCAATCGCACGGGCACCACTGTGGTGATGGCCACGCACGACCACCGCGTGGTGAACGCGATGCGTCGTCGCGTCATCCAGCTCGACCGCGGTGTAGTGGTGCGCGACCAGGAGCGAGGGGTGTACGAATGATTGCGCGTATCACTTACGCCTTGCGCGAGACCTGGGCCAGTTTCAGGCGCAACCTCACGTTGACTGCCGCTGCCGTTCTCACTTCAGCCATCGCGTTGTTGTTGGTGGGTACCACGCTGCTCATTCAGCGCGCGTTTGAGAACCTGCTGGTGCAGTGGCGCGGTGACGTGGAGATGATCGTCTTCGTTCGCAGCGATGCTTCACCAGATCAGATTGCCTTTGTTGATTCGTCCATTCGTCAGGCAGACACCATCGTCGATGTTGAGAAGTTGCAGTACCTCGACAAGACCCAGACCTACGAAGAGGCCAAGCGAATCTTCATTGGTGACCCCGTGACGCTCAGCTTGCTCACACCTGAGAACATTCCCTCGCAATTCAAGGTGGTGCCGCTCACCGAAGACCCTGCGTTGGTGAGGTCGTTGAGCGAGCAGTTCCGCTCGCTTCCGGGAGTCGAGGATGTGGCGTTGGCGGAAGACGAATTCCAAGTCATTTCCACGCTCTCGCAGTTCATTCGTGTCGTGACGCTGGTGATGTCGATCGTGTTGCTGATCGTCGCAGTTGGATTGATCTGGAACACCATTCGAACGGCGATGTTCGCGCGGCGTCGCGAAATTGAAGTGATGAAACTGGTCGGTGCCACCAACTGGTTTATCCGAATTCCGTTCATGCTCGAGGGTTTGCTGCAAGGGCTGCTCGGCGCATTGGCGGCTTGCGGTGGGTTGTGGGTGCTCAACTCGGCGTGGACGAACGGTGTGGCGGGGTTCAAGCCGGGAACGGGTATTTCCTCGCTGATCGTGCCCTCCGGTTTTCTGAGCGGCGTGATGCTCTCGATGCTCATCCTCGGGGCGATCGTGGGAGCAGTTGGTTCGGCAATCGCCGCCTCGCGATTCCTGGACGTGTGATGAAATTCGAGCACATCGCATACGAAGTTGCTGATCGTGTCGCCACGATCACGCTCAATCGCCCAGAGAAATTAAATGCATTCACAGGAAAGATGATGCGCGAGTTGCATCAGGCTTTTGATCTGGCAGACGCGGACGATGAAGTCCGAGCAGTGATCATGACTGGCGCTGGACGTGCGTTTTGCGCGGGTGCGGATCTCTCCGCTGGTGCAAACACGTTCAATGACGGAGAGATGAGTTCGGATTCGGGTGCGAGTGTGCGCCGAGACGGCGGCGGCACGGTGACGTTGCGCATCTTCTCCTGCAACAAGCCCGTGATCGCCGCGATCAACGGCCCTGCCGTAGGCGTTGGTGCCACGATGATCCTGCCGATGGACATTCGTTTGGCCAGTACTTCAGCACGCTTCGGTTTCGTTTTCACGAGGCGCGGCATTGTCCCTGAAGCCTGTTCGTCATGGTTCTTGCCACGTGTGGTTGGTATCTCTCGGGCTCAAGAATGGGTGCTCTCTGGGAGAGTGTTCGATGCGGAGGAGGCGCTTGAACACGGGCTAGTTCGCAGCCTGCATGCGCCCGAACAGCTGATGACTGCCGCGCACGAAATTGCCAACGAGATTGCCGACAACACGGCGCCAGTTGCGGTAGCGCTTGCTCGACAAATGATGTGGCGGATGCTCGGCGCCGCCCATCCGATGGAAGCTCATCGTGTGGATTCCCGTGGAATTCAAATTCGAGGACGGTCGAAAGATGTCGCAGAGGGAGTGGTGAGTTTTCTCGAAAAACGTCCAGCCGAATTCGTTGAGACCGTCTCTCGTGATCTTCCAGACATTTTCCCCGATTGGGAAGATCCAGAGTTCCACTAATCATGTACGACGAAGTCGGTGAGCAATTCTTTGTCGACCTCGTTGATCGTTTCTATGAAGGGGTCGAGAGTGATGACGTACTCCTCGTGCTGTATCCGGAACGTGATGACTTGAGTGGTGCGCGAGAACGTCTGCGACAGTTCCTGATTCAGTATTGGGGAGGGCCGACGACCTACAGCGACGAGCGAGGTCACCCACGATTGCGCCAGCGCCACTTTCCCTTCGTGATCGGAGAGCGTGAGCGCGATCATTGGGTGCTGAACATGAATGGGGCGATCGATTCAACCTGTGAGGCTCGAGGCAGCGACGAGTCAGTACGTCAGCGTTTGCGCGAATACATGACCAACGCTGCGAACCACATGGTCAACAGTTAGCGCAGCGCCCAGCAGGCAATCGCCGCGGCGGTCGCCACATTCAGCGAGTCCACTTCCTCGGCCATCTCGATACGCACTGCGCGTGAACAGCGTTCGGTAATTTCGGCGCGTACGCCCTGTCGCTCCGAGCCGAGCACGATTGCGACGCGTTCCTGCAGGTTCTGAATCTCGGACAAGTTCTCCACGGGTCCAGAATCGCGTCGGGGAGTGAGCGAGATAGTGGTGACGCCGTCACGGTTTAAGCGGTCGATCAAGGTCCCCAGGTCGTCCGTGCGTGCGAAACCCACCCGAAACGTGGTGCCCATGCTCACGCGAAGCGCCCGGCGGGCGAGGGGGTCGGATGACGTGCTGTCGAGAACCAACGCGTCCCATCCCAGGGCGGCTGCCGATCGGGCGATTGACCCCACATTGCTCGGATTGTCGACGCAGTCGAGCAGCACGATGCGTCGTGCGCTGGCGCAAAGATCGTTGACATCCCGGACAGGAGGGCGCTCGAAGACGCCAATCGCCCCGAGTGGAACACCGAGACCGGTCACTTCGCGCCGTACATCCGCATGTGCTTCGATCACTAAACCGCCACGGTCGCTCACTGACTGATCGAACGTGATGGCGAAGCGTTCGTCGCACAAGACCACGCGGGGTGAACAACCGGCGGCAAGTGCTCGCTCGACAACCAGGTCGCCTTCGGCGATGAATAGCCCACTGGGGATCTGCGCCTTGCGTTGTCCGATGTTCGTGAGTTGGCGCTCGCGCCAACGAAACGCATCGAGTCGTTGGTCGTTCGGGTTGTCGATGCGGATGATCAGAACGTCACCCGATCAGAAGTGCCAGGGAAACGCGTTCCAATCGGCTGATCGCTTATCGAGGAAGGAGTCCCTGCCTTCGGCTGCCTCGTCGGTGCCGTAGGCGAGTCGAGTGGCCTCGCCAGCGAATAGTTGCTGACCCACCAGCCCGTCGTCGATGAGGTTGAAGGCGTACTTCAACATTCGCTGCGCGGTAGGGCTCTTGCCGTTGATCTCGCGGGCCCATTCGAGTGCCGTTGCCTCAAGTTCGGCATGCGGAACCACCGCATTCACCATGCCCATGCGATGGGCGTCGTCTGCCGAATACTCTCGACCAAGGAAGAAGATCTCGCGTGCGAACTTCTGACCAACTTGTCGCGCGAGATACGCGGAGCCAAAGCCTCCGTCGAAGCTGGCCACGTCGGCGTCAGTTTGCTTGAACTTCGCGTGCTCCTTGCTGGCAAGGGTGAGGTCGCACACCACATGCAGGCTGTGTCCTCCGCCGGCTGCCCAGCCAGGGACGACGCACACCACGATCTTTGGCATGAATCGGATCAGTCGTTGCACCTCGAGGATGTGCAAACGTCCGGCACGCGCCGGATCGATGGTCTCCTTGGTTTCACCCTCCGCGTACTTGTAGCCATCTTTTCCCCGAATCCGTTGGTCGCCTCCGCTGCAAAACGCCCAGCCGCCATCCTTCGGGGAGGGGCCGTTACCGGTGAGGATCACGCAACCGACATCGGTGGATTGCCGAGCATGGTCGAGTGCGCGGTACAACTCGTCAACCGTGCGAGGACGAAATGCATTGCGCACCTCGGGGCGATTGAACGCCACGCGCACGGTGCCGTGAAGCTTGGCGCGGTGGTAGGTGATGTCTTCGAAGTCGAAGCCAGGTACTTCGCTCCACTCTTGAGAGTCGAAGATGTCGGAGACGTGTTTGGTCACGCCTTCATTGTCGCAGGGCGAGGCGAGATCCCCACCGTTCAGCACCCCCGCCGTTCAGTGGTGAGTCACATCGTGACGGTGTGCCAGGTGGGGAAATAGAGCCACGAGTCGCTGGGCCCAATCGGCATTGATTCCATCGGACTGGGGCTTGGTTTGCGTGTCAGGCACGACCTCGATCGGTGATCCGATGTAGTCCATCACTCTGCGAATCGTGCTGGCGGTGTCGCGAGTGAGTTCCTCGAAGGTGATGTGTAGGGGATCGATGTCGTGTTCAGCGAAGTACCTCGACCAACAGGAGTTTTCTAATTCGATTCGGTCCAGTGCAGCAATGATCGCATCGGGATCGAAATGGGGCTCGCGCTTCACTTGCATGCTTGAATTCCAGCTTTCAGTTTGCGCGGCGCGCACGAAAGAAATCGCCTGACGAATCTCGTCGCGACGTGTGATGCGCACCCACTTCACGGGAGCGTTCCAGAAACTTACGTCGAGCCCCCGGCTCAACATGTGTCGCTCGTACTGGTTCCAGTGCATCTTGACACCGAACACCCCGTTCGACGTCTTGTTCACCTCGGCGATCGATGAAAGATAATCACGCCAAGACGAGTCATCGAACCAATCGATGTTGCGCCACGGGAAGCGTCGGCCTGCCGCCGTGCGTACTCGACCGAATGGACGGAGATGGGACTTGAGTCGAGGCACTCCGTGGTGGTCACGGAAGCGCGCGAAGTTGTTCGTCTGGATATTGAGGTACTCAATGGGGGTGCCGGCCATGCCGGTGCCTCGGAGGATTGAACACAGCAGGGTGCTGCCGGTTCGCTCCACCGAGGCGATGGCCAAGAACTTGTTCACGAGGTTCGCATTCTCCTGCACACGGCGATCTTACGGATAGTGATCAGCGCGAGAGCGTCCCTTTCTGCGCTGCTACCGTTTCGTCGCCCCTGAACCGCCTGCGAGGAAGTTGGAGAACGATGTCCGCAATGCCGACCAAAGAAGAGTGGACCAAGCGAGCCGGCCAGAAGGTCAAGCGCACGCAACTGTGGATCGACGGCAAGTTCGTCGATGCGGCAAGCGGTAAGACATTCGAGTCGATCAATCCGCGCGACGGAAGTTTGATCGCGAGTGTGGCCGAAGGTGATGCGGTCGATGTCGACAAGGCCGTCGCCGCAGCCAAGCGCAGTTTCGAGACCGGTGTGTGGAGTGAGATGGCACCGCTCGAGCGCAAGAAGGTCATGCTGCGCTGGTCGGCATTGATCAATGAACATGCCGAGGAACTGGCTCTCCTCGAGACGATGAACTGTGGCAAGCCGATCAGCGACTCGCTGAACGTGGATGTTGCCTCCTGCTCCAACAACATCCAGTGGTACGGCGAAACCATCGACAAGTTGTATGGCGAGATTGCACCGATCCCGCGCGATTCGGTGGCGATGATTGAGCGTGAGCCGATGGGTGTCGTTGGCGCGGTGGTGCCGTGGAACTATCCGTTGATCATCACGTCGTGGAAGGTGGGCGCAGCGCTAGCGGCCGGCAACTCTGTCGTGCTGAAGCCAGCCGAGCAGTCGCCGTTGTCGGCACTTCTGTTCGCCGAACTCGGCGCGCAGGCCGGGTTGCCCGACGGCGTATTGAATGTGATTCCTGGATTCGGACCAACCGCGGGTGGCGCACTCGGCAAGCACATGGACGTGCAAAAGCTCGCCTTCACCGGTTCAACCGAAGTGGGTAAGTACTTCCTTAAGTACGCGGCGGAGAGCAATGCCAAGGCCGTGTCGCTCGAACTCGGTGGCAAGACCCCGCACGTCGTGTTGTCGGATTGCCCCGATGTCGATGCTGCCGCCTCGGCAATTGCCTGGGGTGTGTTCTACAACGCTGGCCAAACCTGTCACGCGGGTACGCGAGTCCTTGTAGACCAGCGAGTCGAAGACGAGCTTCTCGAAAAAGTTCGCGAAGTGTCCAAGTCGATCATGCCGGGTGACACGTACGACCCGGCAACGGCGATGGGCACCATTGTGGATCGGTCGCAGTTCGATCGTGTGAACGAGTACATCAAGATCGGCCAGCAAGAGGGCGCGGTCATCCACACCGGTGGAAGCCCGGTCGAGCCCGTGAAGGGTGGTGTGTTTATTCCGCCGACCATCTTCCAGAACGTGAAGCCGGGTATGAGGATTGAAAAGGAAGAGATCTTTGGCCCAGTGCTTGCATCGGTGAAGATCACGAGCGAAGAAGAAGCAGTGCGTATTGCCAACGATTCGCAGTACGGACTTGGCGCAGCGCTGTGGACGAGGGATGTGAGCAAAGCCCACAAGATTGCTCGCCGACTGCGTGCAGGCACCGTGTGGGTGAACACGTTCGATCGCAGCAACATCACCACGCCTTTCGGTGGCTTCAAGCAGTCGGGCACGGGCCGCGATCGCTCACTGCATTCGATTGAGGGTTATACCAACCTGAAGACCACCTGGATTCAGCTCTAGAACAACAACCGCACGAGAGTCAATGGGGGACACGATGCGCTACGGATTCATCGGACTTGGTCATATCGGCAAGTACTTGGCAGGCAGCCTCGTGCGCAACGGCTTCGACGTCACGGTCTACGACCTCGATCAGAAGGCGGTTGATGCACTGGTGGCCAAAGGGGCGAAGGGGGCCAAGTCGGTTGCCGAGTTGAGCGCACAAGTCGACACGGTGATCACCTGCTTGCCGTCGCCACAGGTCATCGACAAAGTGGTGGCTGGCCCGGGCGGTGTGATCGAGACGCTTGCCGGACGAACTCCAGCTGGTACGTGGATCGACATGAGCACGAACGATCAGAGTGAGACCTTGCGATTGGGTGAGATTGCTCGTGCGAACGGTGTGAACTCGCTCGAGTCGCCGGTGACGGGAGGCGTGCACAAGGCGGCTCACGGTGACATCACCGTGCTCGTAGGTGGCGAAGAGTCCGTGTTTAAGGCACACGAAAAGGCGCTGAATGCGATGGGCAGCCCCGTGCTCTACATCGGTGAGTTGGGCAAGGCGGCAGTGATCAAGGTGATCACGAACATGCTCGCCTTTATCCACCTCGTGGCGGCGGGTGAAGCATTGATGCTCGCCAAGCGTGGTGGCCTCGATCTGGCCACCGCGTTCGAAGCCATCAAACACTCGTCGGGCAACTCGTTCGTCCATGAGACGGAGAGCCAGGTCATCCTCAATGGTTCGTACAACATCAACTTCACGATGGACTTGGCAATCAAGGACCTCGGCTTCGCGATGGGCTTTGGTCGCGATTTTGGCGTGCCGCTCGATCTGGCGGGAATGACGTACCAGACGTTCATCCGTGCACGGGAGTCCTACGGTGGCGGTGCGTGGTCTTCACAAGTGGTCAAACTGCTTGAGGACTCTGTGGGCACCGACCTTCGAGCCCCGGGTTTTCCGGCTGAGCTTGAGTGAGGCCGTATCATTCGGTGAGTCGATCGTGAATCGGGGTTCCGATTCATCAGGAGGTGGGCGTTGGGAGTGGTGAAGCAGGCGCGACGAGAGCTCGCAGCGGCGTTCCGCTGGGCTGCGCGACTGAATTTGCACGAAGCAACCGCCAACCATTTCAGCGCTGCAGTTTCCGACGATGGTCAGTCGTTCCTGATCAATCCGCGAGGGCGCCACTTTTCCCAGGTTCGTGCCAGTGAGTTGGAGCTGATCGAAACCGCTGATCGCGACAGTGACCCCATCGCTCGCAACGTCGATCCAACGGCGTGGTACCTGCACGCCTACGTGCATCGCCATGTTCCTCGAGCACGTTGCATCCTGCACACGCACATGCCATACACGACTGCTCTTGCCTGTCTGAAGGATTTCGAGTTCCTGATGCTCGATCAAAACGCGTGTCGATTTCATCAGCGGATCGCGTACGACCGCAACTACGCCGGCATGGCGCTCGACCCCGAGGAAGGGGAGCGCGTTGCGTCGTTGCTCAGCGACGACAAGGACATCTTGTTCCTCGGTAATCATGGCGTGATTGTCGTTGGCGCCTCTGTCGCTCAGGCATTCGATGAGCTGTACTACTTGGAGAAGGCAGCACAACTCCAGGTGCTCGCTTTGTCGACTGGTCGAGAATTGTCGCTCGTCGATCATGAGACGGCGTCGCTTGCCTGCAAGCAGTGGCGTGAGTATCCACAATTTGCCGACCTGCACTTCACGGCATTGATGGAGATTCTCGATCAACAAGAACCGGACTATCGAAAGTAAGGAGTATCACCATGGCGACCATTTCGACTGCTGATTTGCATCCACGATTCGTCAAGATCAAGTGGAGCGATGGTCGCATGAGTTCGTTCCACCATGTTTGGCTGCGTGATAACTGTCCGCAGAAGCGACACCCGCAAACAAACCACCGAGTCGACGAGACCTCCGCCATCCCGCTCGATATCGAACCGACGTCGGCAACCGTGGTCGACGGTGCGTTGCAGGTTCTCTGGAGCGATGATCATCAGAGCACCTTCGGCGCCGACTGGTTGGCCGAGCACGACTACTCAAGTGGCATCCGCCGAGAGAAGCCGAAGCCGGTTCTGTGGGACGGAACGTTCACTCCACATGTTCCGCGTATGACCTACGAGCAGTTGTACAACGACACCCAGGCCCGAATCGCGTGGATCCGTGCGTTCCGCGACTATGGCGTCGCGATCATGACTGAAATGCCCACTGCGGAGGGAACCGTCGCCAAAGTGGGCGACGAGCTGGGTCGGGTTCGCGACACCAGCTGGGGACGCGTGTTCGATGTGAAGTCGATTGCCAAGGCGAACTCCGTGGCCTACACCAGCCTCCCGCTCGTTCTCCACACCGACGAGGGGTACCGCGATCCTGCGCCGACCGTTCAATTGCAGCATTTCCTCGTATCCGAATCCACGGGTGGGGATGCGACGCTCGTGGATGGCTTCAAAGTCGCCCATGATCTGAGGGAGCAGGCACCTGAGAAGTTCGACGTGCTGTGCAACACCGAGTTGTACTTTCACTTTGCCGACGTGGACATCGTTCTCGAGAATGATGGTCCGATCATCGAGTTGGATCCCGCGGGCAACATCAAGGCAGTTCGATTCTCCAATCACTCGTGTCAGCCGTTCCTCATCGATGAAGACAAGATGGAGGCGTACTACGACGCCTACTCGACGTTTGGCGCGATGCGTGAAGATCCGCGCTACCGCATCCAGATTCCGATGGGTGCAGGCGAGATGTACATGGTGAACAATCGGCGAGTGATGCACGGTCGCACCGGGTTCACCTCGGGCGGGAACCGCCACCTGCAGTCCTGCTACATCGAACTCGACGAGCTGTACGGCCGCCTCTCCATTCTTGAGCGTGCTGCGCTCGCCACTCACTGAATTCCCCCGAAACCCAAAGAGAAGGAAGCATCACTATGAAGGCTGCAGTCTGCAGAGAATTCGGCAAACCTCTGGTCATCGAGGAGGTGTCGCTTGCAGATGCCGGCCCGGGTGAAGTGAAGGTGAAGTTGGCCGCCACGGCCATCTGCCACAGCGATATTTCGTACGCAGATGGGGCGTGGGGCGGTGACTTGCCAGCCGTTTATGGTCACGAATGCGCGGGCGTGGTGGAATCTGTTGGTCTCGGCGTCACCACGGTGAAAGTGGGCGATCCCGTCGTCGTCACCCTCATTCGTTCATGTGGTCACTGTCATGGTTGCGTGCGCGGCATGCCGGTTACCTGCACCACGCAGTTTCCGCTCGACGCGAAGTCACCGATTACCGACAAGAGTGGGAAGTCACTCGTGCAGAGCATGCGCACGGGCGGTTTCGCCGAGCAGGTGTTGGTGCACGAATCGCAGTGTGTGACTATTCCGGGCAACGTTCCGATGACGAGTGCTTCGTTGCTTGCATGCGGAGTCATCACCGGTTTCGGTGCAGTCACCAATACCGCTCGGGTTCCTGCCGGCAGCCATGTCGTGGTCATCGGCACGGGTGGCGTGGGTTTGAATTCGATCCAGGGTGCACGGGTAAGTGGCGCTCGCACCGTTATCGCTGTCGACATTGCCGACAACAAACTGGAAGCGGCCAAGGGTTTCGGCGCTACACACGGCATCAACTCGAGTAAGGAAAATGTGCTGGAACGAGTGATGCAGCTCACCGATTCGCGCGGTGCCGATTACGTGTTCGTCACCGTCGGTGCCAAGGGAGCGTTTGACTCGTCCTACGCAATGCTTGCCAAGGGGGGATCAACGGTGCTCGTCGGCATGCCCGCATCGGGCGTGATGTCGGAAATCGACCCCGGCACGATGGCTGCGTACAGTCAAAACATTCTCGGCTCGAAGATGGGTTCCGCCCGCATCCAGGTGGATATTCCGAATCTCGTGGATCTGTACCAGCAGAAGCGCGTGAAGTTGGACGAATTGATCACGAAGACGTATCCGCTCGAGCAGATTAATGAAGCCATTGCCGCCGTCAAGCGCGGTGAAGCCCTGCGCAACGTGATCGTGTTCTGACATGAAAGTCGCCGAGATCAAAACCTTCGTGGTGGGCAATCCGCCACCGCGGCACGGCGGCCGTTACTTCATCTTCGTCAAACTCACCACCGACACCGGGGTGAGTGGCATCGGAGAGATCTATACCGCGACGTTCTCACCGCACCTCGTGGCCAAGATGGCGGAGGAAGTGGCAGAGCGTCACATCCTCGGCCAGAGTCCGTTCCACATCGAGCACATGTGGCGCAACGTGTACGGACGTGGTTATGCCCTTCGCCCCGATCTCACCCTCGGCGGAATCGTGAGTGGTCTCGAGATGGCGATGTGGGACATCTGCGGCAAAGAGACGAACAAGCCGGTCTACGAGTTGCTTGGTGGCCGAGTACACGACAAGTTGCGTTGCTACACCTATCTGTATCCGCCTGACGAGCTCGACGTGTATGCAGATCATCCCGTGTACAGCGATCCGCAGGCCGCAGCAGAAGCGGCTGTTGTCGCTGTCGAACGTGGCTTTACGGGCGTCAAGTTCGATCCAGCCGGCCGCTACTCGGTGTACGACGGCAGACAGCCGGCGCTCGAGGCGATCGATCGCTCGGAGAAGATGGTTCGCGCGGTACGCGAAGCCGTCGGCACCCGAGCAGACATTCTCTTTGGCACTCACGGGCAGTTCACCGCGTCGGGCGCCATTCGCTTGGCCAAACGTCTCGAGAAGTACGACCCGCTGTGGTTCGAGGAGCCTGTTCCGCCAGACAGCCCAGAGGAAATCGCCAAAGTTGCACGCGCCACGAGCATTCCGATTTCGGCAGGTGAGCGCCTCACGACCAAGTACGAGTTCCATCGGTTGTTGCAGACGGGTGCCGCATCCATCATCCAGATGAATCTCGGCCGGTGCGGTGGTCTGCTCGAAGCTAAGAAGATTGCGTCGATGTGCGAGGTGTACCACGCACAGATCGCCCCGCACCTCTACTGCGGGCCAATTGTCGGCGCCGCCAATATCCAGCTCGCCACGTGCTCACCGAACTTCTTGATCCTCGAGAGCATTAAGCGCTGGGACGGCTTTCATGCGGAAATCCTGAAGAAGCCGATCCAGTTCGATAACGGGTTCGTGATCCCCTCCACCGAACCCGGGCTCGGCGTCGAGTTGAATGAGGAAGTCGCACTCGCTCACCCGTACACGGGGAGTGAACTGATGCTCGAGATGAGCGACAAGCCAGCAACGCTGCAGTAGATAGAAACATTCCTGCAACACCGTTGTCGCGAACTGAAATCAGTTCTTCATCATTGAAGACACTGCAGGTAACGCAGATGAAATCTGCGTAGGCCAATCTCTCTGAACCAACGGAGGGGGAGAGATGGACAGCGGAAATGTTTCATGGATTTTGATCAGTTCAGCTCTGGTGATGTTTATGACACCAGGTTTGGCATTGTTCTATGGCGGCCTCGACAGCCGCAAGAACATGTCGAACATGATGATGATGAATTTGTGGGCTCTGCTCACGGTGCCCCTGCTGTGGGCCGCAATCGGATACACACTTGCTCAGTCGCCGTTTGACGCCGATTTCTTGGGTGGGTTCAGCAACGCATTTCTGTCCGGTCTTTCGATAACTGGTGAGGACGGGGGCGGGACCTTGGCGACGTTCGTGTTCCTCGCCATGTTCGCGGTGATCACCCCCGCACTTATTTCGGGTGCAGCAGCCGGGCGGATGAAGTTCCGAGCTTGGGCGATCTTCGTTCCGGTGTGGAGTCTGCTCGTTTACGTTCCCGTGTTCAAGTGGATTTATGGGGGTTGGTTGGGGCAGCGAGGTTCACTCGATTTCGCTGGCGGAACTGCCATCCACGTCAACGCAGGAGTTGCCGCGCTGGCCTGTGTCCTCGTGCTTGGTAAGCGAAAAGGATTTCCCCATGTTGAAGCCCAGCCGCACTCTGTTCCGATGGTTGTCGTTGGCGCCGGAATTCTTTGGTTTGGTTGGTTTGGTTTCAATGCCGGATCTGCATTGGCAGCAAATGGCGCAGCTGTTCAAGCATTTGTCAATACGTTTTTGGCAGGAGCAGCAGCGGGTCTGGCCTGGGTAGTGGTCGACTTGTTCTCGGGAAAGCGAGCCACAAACATTGGTGCTGCATCAGGGATTGTCGCGGGACTTGTAGCAATTACTCCAGCAGCAGGATTTGTCGCAGGTTTCTCAAGCGTTTGGATTGGTCTGATTGCTGGAGTTATCTGCAGTTTTGCTGTGCGAAAGAAGACCAGATTCGGCTATGACGATGCACTTGATGTCGTGGGAATCCACTTCGTTGCAGGCCTGGTTGGCTCGCTGCTGATCGGCGTATTTGCTGACCCAGAATCGCTGGGTGGAACGTTTATGAAGGGGCTCGCGTTTGGCGGTGATGAGACGTTGCTCATCGAACAGTTGCTTGCAAATGGGGTAACAACCGTCTTCAGCTTTGTAATGACCACGTTGATCGTGACAGCTCTCAAGCTGACAGTTGGGATCCGGGTCTCAGAAGAGTCGGAGAATGCAGGCCTTGACATTGGTGAACATGGTGAGCCTTCTTACTCTTGACCAGCAAAGCGAAGTGTTAAGACCCCTATCAGCGCGGAGAGAAAGCTCGCCGCAAGGATCGCGATTGTTGCAGACTCCCGTAATTCTGGGGAGTCGAAGGCCAACTCGGCGATGAACATCGCCACCGTGAATCCGATGCCCGCGACATGGCCGATGCCGATCATCCTCCGCGTTGTAAGACCCGGAGGAAACTCGAGGATTCCCGCTCGCCGGCCGATCAACGTGAAGGCTGCGATCCCGATCGGCTTGCCAAAGGCGAGGCCACAAAAAATTCCCTGGGCAACGGGAGATGAGACAGCCGCCTCCAGTGTGTCAGCGGAGATGGTGACGCCAGCATTGGCGAGCGCGAACAGTGGCACGACCACGATTGATGACCAAGGGTGGAGGAGATGTTGTAGCCATTCGACGACCGACACCGAACCTGGAGCATCAGATTCCTCCGCGTCGACGAGTCTGGTGTCTCGCTTCGGGGTGACGGGAGCGAGTAGACCCATCGCGACTCCCGCAAGAGTGGGATGCACCCCGGAACGTTGCATCGTGTACCAAAGTATGCAGCCGAGAACGACGTAGATGGCAGTCGTCGGGACTTGGAAACGACGGGCGGTCAACACGGCCGCCACTGCGGTGGCGGCAGCGAGCAGCCAGGAAAGAGAAACACCCGACGAATAGAACAGGGCGAGCACGATGATCGCGCCAATGTCGTCGACGATTGCCAGCCCGAGCAACGTCACTCGAGCACCCGCTGAAACACGTGCTCCGAGCGCCGAGAGCACACCCACCGCGAGTGCGATGTCGGTGGCCATGGGCACTCCCCAGCC
>Ga0129336_10001564_pt1 | contig 13904 bp, 11 predicted proteins | sample CPB6_02_DNA_FD_96878 | JGI IMG/M metagenome (GOLD analysis project Ga0129336, IMG submission 96878) | Freshwater to marine salinity gradient microbial communities from Chesapeake Bay, USA - CPBay_Sum_0.6_0.2_DNA | ecosystem: Environmental > Aquatic > Marine > Coastal | place: USA: Chesapeake...
TCTTCACTAAAAGTAAATAGGGCCTCAATATAGGTATCCCCAGTAATCCCAAGTAATTGTGCATTTGGGGGGGCTGTAACTGGCTCAATACAAATACCATCCTCATGCATGTCATAGACAGTCCAATATGGCGCATCTGATTCAATACTTAAAACTGCTGCCCCTGGCCAGGTTATTGTGGGAGTGCCAATAACTTCAGTAAAGGTGTCATCCCATGGTCCAGCTGGTTGTGGTGCAAACTCACCAGTTGGCACAAAATTGCTATCACGAAGTAACATTTTGTTAGCTTTAAAATCTAATTGGGCGCTATCACCCTTACCAATCTCTCTAGCAATCCAAGGATGAAAACCTAATGAAAATGGCAGATCACAACCATTTACCTCATACTCTAGTGACCACCTTAGGGCATCATCTAATATCTCATAATGTTGGATAACAAATGCACCATCATAAGGAGCTGGAAACTTTAATAATTGCCGGCCATCTCCTAAATCCTGCCAAGATGAGTAAAAGCCATATCCATGAATTGCATTTGGATGATCATATGTTGTTGGAAGTTGAAACTTATTTCCTAGAGAATTCCAAACCACACCATCTTTAACTCTGCCGGCCCAAGGCGCCATTGCATACCAGCCCCAACCTCTTATATCGCCATTAAATGGGGTAACAAATTGCATATCTCGCCACTGTAAGGAGGCAAGGCGCGCGCCTTGATCTAAATCAATTGCAATTGATATTTGATCGCCATCAATACTAAGCATCTTTTTTTAAATCTCATCTTTACCTGGGGGAAGTGCCCCAGTTCTAGAAACTGTAATAGCAGCTGCCTTTGCCGCTCGATCCAACATTGAAGCTAATCGATCTTTAACTAACTTATCTAACCCATCTTCAATAATTGCCTCAACCAATATCGCACCTACAGTATCTCCAGCACCGACTGTGTCTGCCACAACTACTTTTTTAGCTTCCACGCTAATCTTTTCATTTTTTCGATACCCAGCTAATCCTTTATCACCAAATGTAACTACAACTAACTCTGGCCCCATACCAAGCCATCTCTTAGTAACATCATCTATTTTCTCACCTGGATACAGCCAGTAAATATCATCATCACTTACCTTTACTGCACTAGATATACCAACCCATCTTTCTACCTGCTTTACATACTCAATTCGATTATCCATAACAGCTGGTCTTATATTTGGGTCAAAGACCACAGGTGCCACCTTTGCCACCTTAGATGCCCATTCAAAAAGAATTGAAGCTGCTGGTTCTATAGCGGTAACTAATGTGCCGATATGTAATAAGGATGGCTTGGCTACTGATGCATCTGGTAGCCATGAGTGAGAAAAATCAAAGGTTGCAGTACCATCAATTACGAACTCATATGATGCCCCTCCTTGTGGGTTAAGGGAGACAATTGCTAAACAGGTTGGCTTATCTGAAAACTTAACAAAATCTAGTAAGACACCATCTTTGTGTAATTGCGTTAACGCCATCTGTCCATACTTATCAGTTGAAATACCATCTATAAATTGATTAGCAATACCAAGCTTTGCTAACGCTTTTGCAGTATTAGCTGGGCCTCCACCAACAACTGCTTTGCGCTCGGTGCCATCTGGAATTAAATCTATTAATACCTCACCACATACCCAAACCTGATTACTCAAAGTAACTCACCCTTGCGGGCTAAGAACTCAGTTAAAACCTCAACTCCTAGCAGGTGATCATCCACCTGTGGTAAGCCACTAATTAGTAAGACCCCAACAAATCCTTGATCCTTAGTAATTAATGGTAATCCTCCACCATGAATAGCATGAGTTTCATCTAATAAATTATTCTCTTTGTGCCAATCTACTCCACGCTCCTCAGCACTTACTCTTTCATAAAGTGTTGAGTGGTGTTTTAGTAAAACAACTCTTGCCTTTCGATCAATCCACCATTGATTCTTACTTGTTGATCCTGGTAAAGATGCGTGGTAAATAATCCAATCACCAAGACGAACCTCAACTGCTACCGGTAAATTTCTGATTGTACCTAATGATTTAGCAATCTCTCCAATTTCAATTAAATCCTGAACACTAACATAAGGTAATATAAGTGAGTTCTCCACCTCAATAAGTTTAGTGGACGAAAATTGGTGTGAAAATGGCATACTTAATTGTAATCTAATTTGTCTCCCATAATTCGAATTCTTGAAGAATAAACCTTAAATAAATGATTCTCGGCTAGAATATAGAGATGCAAATTTTAGTAACAGGCGGTGCCGGATTCATAGGCTCTCATCTAAGCACTACATTAATTTCTAAAAACTACAATGTAATATTATTTGATAATCTAAGTACAGGTACGCTTAAAAATATTTCACATCTTTCAGGATTGGTTTCCATTGTTAATGGAGACATCAGAGACAAACCATTAGTTGAGTCTTTAATTGAGGGGTCAGATATAATTATACATCTAGCGGCAGCTGTTGGAGTTAATAACATATTACAAAATCCTGTAGAAGCAATTTCCGTAAATTATTTAGGTTCACAAATAATCTTAGATCATGCAGCAAAGATGAAGAAAAGAATTATAATTGCAAGTACATCAGAAATTTATGGAAAGAACCCTGCGCAACCTTTGTTAGAAACTGACGACAGAGTCTTAGGAGCGCCACAGAAATTTCGCTGGACATATTCTGATGCCAAGTCTCTTGAGGAGTCTCACGCTCACTTCTTATTTATTACACAAGGCCTAAAAGTTACTACATTAAGATTATTCAACACAGTTGGACCACGCCAAACTGGCAGATACGGAATGGTATTGCCCCGTTTTATTGATTCTGCTTTACGAAATGAACCTATAGTCATTTATGGAGATGGTAAGCAGTCCCGTACATTTTGTCATGTCGACGACGTGGTAGAAGCTTTTTCATTAGTTATAAAAAATAATTCAACTATTGGAGAGGTATTTAATATTGGCGGCAATGAAGAAATAACTATAACGGAATTAGCAAATAAAGTTAAATTCATTACAAAATCAAAATCAGAAATAAACTATGTACCATATAGCAAAGCTTTTAAAGAAGGATATGAAGACATACTAAGGAGAGTTCCAAGCACTAAGAAGATAAATAAATTTACAAGCTGGAATGCGAAAAAAAATATAGACACAATTATCTTAGACATGATCCATAATTTAGGTATAGAAACTAGCTAGTCAACATTTTCTCTACTATATCTATGCCCTTTTGCGTAGGGTTTATATATTTAGTTTTTTCTAGAAATTCACGTGCCTGTAGGACATTTCCAGCTTTAAATTCATAAATTGCCAAAGACAAGAGATATACAGAATTGTATTTATCTATTTTTAGCGCTTCCATCATTAATTTTTTGGCCATCAATTCATTTCCCAGTGACTCAAAATAGACTGATTGGATATATTTTGCCTGATGACTATTTGGTTTCAACAGCAAAAGTTTGTCTGCGAACTTTTTTGATTTATTGAAGTCGTTACTCTTTGAAATTTGAATTGTAATATCCTCGTAAGTTTTAGGGTTACTAAATTTTGACACATATAATTTTTCAATAATTGATACATTATTTTGTCTCATAAACTTGAATGCATTAGATTCGAAACTTAATATAATGGTTAGAAATGACAAAGCAAGTAAAAGAAATGGTATAGTGAATATGAAACTTACATTAAAGATTCTAAATATTTTGTTTGGCAGCTTAACTAAATTCCTATTACGTAAAGTTATACTTGTTATAATTCCTGCGCTAATATAACCCAATAATGTAAGAAATAATTGATCAACACTTATCAATGATTGAACCAAGTAGCTAAACCACACAATAATCGCTAATAACTGATTTCTTGGTAAGGTCACGGAATTTTTAGCAAAAATTAATTTGCCAGCAAATATACTTACGACTGAAATAAATAACAACCAAAGGACCCCACCAATTATTCCACCGTTAACGAAATGATCTAGAATTACATTGTGAGATCGATCTGGGGTTGTAAAAATTCCTTCTTGTTTGGTTAACTCTAAATTTCTATAAAAAGTTGCATACTGACTCATGTTGTCAATTCCAACTCCTAACCTCCATTTATCTTTAAATATATTTAGAGATAAAACCCAATAATTAAATCGCTGTTCAACACTTCCGTTAATATAGACCCAGTTTATTAACTTGTTAAAATTTAATATTGACATAAGGCTAATTGGTATTAATACAATTAGCAGAAATGTATTTTTAAGATTATTGAGTCTAATTCTTTTAGAACTTACTAAATATATCATGATACTTAAAACTATAATTAAGTAGCCTTGTATAGAGTTTGTTTGAATCAATTGAAAAATGGCAGTCATTAGAATCAAGACTTGATAAATTCTAATTTCATTAGCCTTTTTCATAATAATCAGTTGGCAAGAAATAGCCATACCTAGAAAAGCACTGGCAAAGTTGGGGTTCTGAAGTGTAAGCGTAAGTGAACCATAGTTATTTAGTTCTAATATGGGAAGAATTTTAAATATTTGCATTAGACCATAAATAAGCAACATATAGTATGTAATCATCAGAACATAAATAAAGTATCTTTGTTTATTCTCGCTATAGCCACAGTTATAAAGAAAATGTAATGTAAAACAAATTATTGCTATGAACCCTCCATTTCTTCCAAACGTACCTAGTAGAAATGATTCGAAATTGTTATTTAAAAATAGTTGAGTTATTCCATACCAAACTACTAATAAGATAGGAATATATAGAAAAAAAGAATTTAAATTAATTCTTATTTTGTTGAAGGCAATCATTAGTAAGGTACCAATTGTCAATGCAAGTAACTTTGGAACACCTGTGCTGTCATAAATTACAGGTATAAATGTTAAGGCAACTAAAGGAAGACTTATATAACTCATGAGATTCGAGTAAGAAGTTGTACTGCTATTTTTCATGGAAAAATAGTACCTGAATTTTCCCAAAACTTTTTTATATTAAATTTTATCATATTCTGAATTGGATGGCACCTTATTATATTGAAAAAATCCCGCTTTTACTCCTGTACTCGTTCGTACAATTTAAAATTGGTATTTGGTTTTTCATCAGATAATCAAGTATCTTCTCGGTATTTGGCTGATTAATTGTAATAATTGCCAAGCAATAGTCTGAAGTTATTTTAGAAACTTTACCTTGCTCCCAACTTTCCACCAATTCGTCATACCAAACAGTCCTATAGCCTAATTTTTCTAACTCTTCCCTTAGTATTTTGACAGGAGTTTCTCGAGTATCAGCGCTGCCAGATTTGTAGGCAACGCCCAAGATTAGTACAGTGTTGTTACCATCTCTGGCAATTCTTTTAGCCTTACTTGCAATATAGCCAGGCATTGATAGGTTCAAAGCGGAAGCCTGAGTGATTGACTTAAACTCCTCTCCTAATTGCTTTGCCCAAAATTGCAAGTATTGGGAATCAACTGGAATGCAATGACCACCTACCCCAAGACTAGGAAAAAAGTCCATAAAACCATAGGGTTTAGTTTTAGCTGCGTGAATTACTTCCCAAATATCTAGACCATAAACATCGCAGATTTTCGTAAATTCATTTATAAAACTAATGTTGATCAATCTGAATGTATTTTCTAAAAGTTTTGACGCCTCGGCAACTTCCGGAATTGAAATTGGAATTACCTCTTTTGTAAAACTACTATAAAAATCCAAAGCCATATGCAAATCACTAGTTCCCATACCTGAAACTACACGTGGGGTATTCGCAATATTCCAAACTTTATCTCCTGGATTAATTCTCTCTGGTGCAACCGCAAAAAAAAGGTTAATGGATTCTTTTTTCTTAAGAGAAAGGACAAGTGGCATAATGATATTTCTCAGTGTTCCAGGATATGAAGTTGACTCATTAATTATTAAGGTCCCATCCTTCAAATATGGAGATGAATTTTTTATAGCAGATTCAAGAAGCGCTAAATCTGGAGTTCCAATTTTTGTTAATGGAGTTGGAACGCAATATATCACTATTGACGCTTGTGAAATTTTAGTGTACTCCTCAGTTAACTCATATAAATTACAAGTCAACAAATAATCCAAATCCTCTCTTGAAATTTCACGATTTGGATTATTTCCATTTTGAATTTGTCTAATTTTATCTATTGATTTCTCAATGCCGATCACATGCCAGCCAGCTTTTGAAGCTGAAATTGCTAGCGGTAAACCCACATAACCCTGTCCTATTATAGCTATGGTTTTATTGGTATACACACTCGTTAGGATATCATAACAAAAAATTATTTGAATAAACTCAAATTATTTTTATGCCAATTAGCATAATTTGATAAAGCAATGTTTATATTAGTAGATGGTATTTCGCCAATTATACTTGATAAAAGATTTAAATCTGCATATGTTGCTGCCGAATCTTCTAGGGGCCGTTGTAAGGAAATAGCCTTAGGCTTAATCCCTAAATTTTCGCTCAGAATGTTTACCATTTCCAAAGCAGTAATTGGTTCACTATTTGACGCTATATTTAAAGCACGAAACCCTGTATGTCCTGAAAAATTTTCTTTACTAGATACTTTTAATAGTTTTCCAATTATTTCTACTAGGTCATCAATGTATGTCATTGTTCTACTTCCTCCATCCTTTCCGTAAATAAAAAATTCTTTATCTCGTAACATCGCGTTTGTAAAATGAGAATATGCCATATCTGGTCGCCCCCACTCCCCAAATACCGTAAAGAACCTAAGTGCCATTATAGGAATTCCAGTTTTTTGATTAAATCTTTGTGATTGCACCTCATTTATATACTTTGTCATTGCATAGTTACTTTTTATTTGTTTTGGATCAAACATATTTTCGTGAGTGCGAGATTTTAATCCCTGATCGCCATACAAACTTGATGAAGAGGCAATCATTACTAATTTTACATTAGTTTTTGAGCAAGCAGCTAAGATAGTTGATGTGGAAATAACATTATTAGATAAATAATTTTCACTTTTTATCTCACCCTGCCGTATCCCTGGGAATGCTGCTAAGTGAATGACTACGTCCGACTTATAGATTCGATCGATAATTTCATCTGATTCTATTTGAGCTAAATCTATTGATTCTATACTCATATTTGAGATTAGATTTTCATTTCTAAGTTTGCACCAATTTCCACCGTATGAAGGTGTGAATGAATCAACCAACCAATTAACTTTATGGCCTTCACGAATTAAATGTCGTACTAGATGCGATCCAATAAATCCAGCCGCGCCAGTAATAGAAATATTTAATTGATTTTTATTTAATTGCCCAACTATTTCATTCATAGACCGTTGTACAATTCGATTAAATCGCTTACTTTCTTATTTATATCAAACGAAATTCTAGATTGTATTTTTGCATTTTTCACAAAACTATTATATCGAGGTTCATCGCGAAGTAAACTTTCTATTTCTTGACAAATAGAATTATAATCTCGATTATCCAATAAAATGCCAGAATTCCCATTTACAAACGTTTCAGAGCTGCCGCCAGCATTTGTTGCAATTACTGGTAAGCCAAGTAACTGAGCCTCTATAAGAACATTCGGCAATCCTTCAAATTTTGATGTAAGTAAAAATATGTCAAATTTAATCATTTCACTATAGATGTCTGCTATTGAATGCACCATTTCTACTCGATTTTCTAAATTATTAGATCTAATTTGTTTACTAAGTTTTGCACGCAATGGGCCATCGCCAATTAATTTGAAATTAATTTGTGAGTGAATAGTTAATTTTTTAACAATTTCAAACCATAAATCTAAATCTTTTTCCAAATCTAACCTACATACCGTGCCCACAATTTTAGGCAACTGAGTGTTAGTAAAATAAGTTAATTTATCGAAAGAATCAAATAAGTCTATGTCAAATCCATTGTTAATTGTCTTAATTGTTCCGTATTCCAGTTTTAACCATTTCTCATAATCACGTGAGCCAAACAAACTGTTATTGAGAAATAATATATTTCGATATTTAGCTAATGCACTATAGACTCCTTTAAAATATATTCTATTGGCCAAAAAATTGGAAGGATTGGTATTCCGTGTAGAAATGCAGATCTTAGCGATTTTTGTATGAAGTCCCGCAAGCGAACAGACAATACTCGGTTCGTCTAACCATCCCTGCACTAAATGTGGTTTAAGTTCTGTCAGTAGGTAGACTACTTTTTTAAATTTTTTAACAGTGTCCAATGACCACATAGCATATAGAATTTTAGGTACTTTGATTTGCTGATTAAGTTTAAAAGAATTTAAGTCTATTATTTTTATGCTCTCATCAAAATGATTAAAATAAAAGTTATCAGGAGCCTCTAGGCAACTGAAGCATATAATGGTTATGTTAAAATTATCACAAAGAGCGAGTTTATTTGCGAAGTTTACTACTTGTCGTTCAGCTCCTCCTGGCCCTAAGGTTTTAACTAACCAAACAATATTAGTTTTTGAAGTCTCCACATCGCTACTAATTTCGTAACCCTTGAACATCTTTAGTACTATTATTTTTATAAATGGCGCTAAAATTTCAGCAATACTTTTCAATGTTAACATATAAAATGATCTTAATTTTGGATGACTTAAGAGGATTTTTTTTATTATCTGACTGATCATTATTAGTTAAGTATATCTAAAAGTAAAGGATACGCATGGTGATTTAAATATCTGCTTCTATTTTAGGTTAATTAACGTTTATTTATTTCCCGTTTATATGTGTTTAAGTTGCACGCAATAAGTAAAATTCATAACGCGATTAAAGACCTCTGGGTGGCCATTCCATTTAGGAATGGCCACCCAGAGGTAGTTTAAGAAGTTATTTATCTTTTTAGGATTAACTTCTGTAGTGCTTGGATTTGCTTATTAATTGATGCAATTAATGAAACAATTGATTTTAGTACATCTGCATTTGATACTGCAGTTGTAGAAGGCTTTACTGGAAGTGCGCCCACAATTGCTGACTGAGGTGTTGCTGTAGTCAAATCAATTGTGTATGAATAAGTACCTTCAGTATTTAGAGCAGCAAACTTACAAACTACTGATCCACCTAATGAGGTACGAGCTGCACCACATCCACTGCCTAGCGCAGCTGAGAATCCAGCTGAGCTAACTGTGAAATCTATTCCAGTTAAGGCTGTGCCATCTGCCATTGGATTACCGTAAGCATCCTTTAGGGAAATGGTTGCCTCAGCGATATCGCCAAAGTTGTACGAAGCTTTGTTCCAACTAATTGTAAATGAGTTGGTAGAACCTCTTGAAACAGTAGCGTTTATAACATTGGATTTGATTGTAACCCCTGAGGAGTTTGTCAGAGAAAGTTGGTATGTACCTTTTCCAGACAATGCATTATCAGGTGTAATTAACATTGAATAACCATAACCACGAGAGCTAGTTTGTACAGCTGCAAGTGTGGCTACTGTTGTTGTAGATAGCGTAGCTCCTACTAACGCACCAGTTGCCTCAAATACTGATGGTTGTGATGAAAGTGTTACCACGTTACCAGCAGCATCTTTAGCAACATAAACTACGCCAGCAGCACTAATATTTTGTGGTGTATCAGCTTGATTAGTGCTATAGATTGTATTTGAGTTAGCTGGATCAACCGCTAGAGATGTAACCTCACCAGCCCAGGTGATTGTCTTTGTTCCAACTACAGTTCCATTGTAAGAAATTGTAACTGTTGAACTTCCTGCAGTATTTGCAGTTGGTTGTGATACCAAGAACCATACTTCTCCATCGGAAGCTTGGCTAGAGAAGCCAGTTGTTGCACCATTAACAGTTGAACCTGTTGTAGTAGCTGTTGAAACTATAATTTTTCCAGCACTTGCTGTACCTGTAATAGTTCCGCCAGTTAGTTCAGCTCCATAACCATCTTCTAGATCAACATAAACAACTCCGACAGACCCATTTGCGCAACGAGATGTCGTGTCATATGCATTACTTGCAGCATTTCCGCTACCAGTAGAGTTTGTTAAACATGGTTGCTGTGTAACTGTGCTTTCAGTAGCGCTATACACACCGGATAAACTTGCTGAAACTACAGTTAATTGGTATTGGCCAACTAAAGTTCCAGAGGTAGCAGTTGTTAGCCCTGCGATATTAGTACCAGTAAAGACAGAGATTGTTGCTACAGAACCTACTGCGGCATCAATATTGAAAATACCATAAATAACATCTTGGCCAGCAGCATCAGTAGTAATCGTCTTTACATCACTTGATACATTTGTGGTAGCTAGAGTAACTGCCTCAGCAGCGGTTGCTGCAAGTGAAGATAATGTTCCACCAGTTACAGTAACAGTAAGTCCATCACCTGAAGTTGTTGATCCAGCAGCAACAAACGAAATCTTAGCGCCTGGATAAACATTGGCTGTGCGAATTTCGCTACTGTTTACATAAATAGCAGCTGCTGTATCAGTTGTCTGAGCAGTAGCTGAGGTATCGGTAATATAACCAACCTGTGTCATAGCACTAGATACACCTGTTGCGCCTGAGTTAGCTGATGCTGAACCAGTCACAGACTTAGTAATACCTAAGTAAAGTGTGTTTTCAACTGTACTATCAGCTGCAATTGCAGCATTAGCCACTGGCGCTGACACTACGGAAAAGAATCCCGCAGTAAGTGCCGACACTGCAACTAATGCAATGCGTTGCTTCATTGTCTTTTTAGACATTTGCTTCCTTTCGTTAGTCGAATTAGGGAATTTCCCTATCTCGGCTCGAAGATCCTTCGATCTTCTAATCCCGCTCTCCTCTGGCACACACGTGTAATGCCAAATGAAGTACGGAAAACTAGTTGTTTCCTCTATCTGTTTGCTCTAGTGCTTGCAGCATTAGAGTCACAGTCTCAAGTTGGGCTAATGAAAGTTGCATGTGATCTGCGTACTCAGTTGAGGTAATGGTGTTGATTGCAGGAGTTACTGGTTTTACAGCAGGGGCTTTTGGAGTTACCGGAGAGGCAACTGCTGGCAGATCCTGATTATTTGAAAGCTGAGTAGATGAGGTAGTAATTGAAGTATTAACTTCATTACCGGTTATGGAGTTAAGTCCTAGGAATGCAGTTAGAATAAGAATGAAGGTCAACGCAATCTTTGATGATTTACCAGCAAGATCTGTTGCCTTCTTGTAGGTCGTAGATAAAAGATCTAATGCGGTTAGACCGCGCTCTTCATCAATAACCAGCTCTGATAGAACCTTGCGTAATGATGCACGAGCACGTGAGACTGTGTGACGAACAGCAGACTCTTTGATACCAAGCTCTTTTGCAATCTCAGCAGTCGATCTGCCTTCAACCTCCCACATAACAAGGGCTGCGCGCTCTGCTGGGGATAAAAGGGAAAGTGCTTGACGAATAATTGCAGCATCCTCTGCAGCTGAGATCGCTTGTGAGTGATCTCCTGATACCTGCCAAGTTGATTCCACTTCAGCTGAAGCATCATCTAATGCAACTAAATTTGGACGTCGATTCTCAGCACGGAATAGATCAATACATAGGTTTTCAATTGTGCGATGAAGGTAGGAAAGAGCGTGGTTATCACTTTCTAATTCAGGGGCAGCCAGCATGAACTTAACTAATGCTTCTTGGGTTACCTCTTCAGCTCTTGGCTTATCCTTTAAAATCCGATAAGCGTGAGCAATTAACTCAGTTCTGTTTTTGGTGTAGAAGGATGAAAATTGGGCAACACTCCAAGAGGCAGGAGTTAAGAACTCAACCGCCTTTGATTTCTTGGCCTTTAATGCCATCTTTTATTGCCCCTTTAATCACCGGTATTTGTCTTGCAGATGCAGCCGTCGCCGCTTCTAATCCCTACTACGAAATGATTAGTCATTTGTAGTGACTATAGGACAAATCGGACATATGATCTTATTAGCCCTCAAGACCAAAAAATGTTCTAGAAACTCCACTGCCTCAGCTTAATTGAGTGCTAATTATAGTGGGCCCTGTCGGGATCGAACCGACGACCCACAGATTAAAAGTCTGTTGCTCTACCGACTGAGCTAAAGGCCCCAAGCGCAAAAACATGAATGAGCCTAACTTCTAGGCGGCAATCATAGGATGCACCAATTGCGCATCATATATGAGATTAAAAGCGCAAGATTACGAAGGGTTAGGTAAGGCTTTTAAGCTCCGCGTCTACACACTTTTGTTCTCATTAATACATCCAATGTATCCATACTCTTTTGCAGATTTGCCAATTCAGTTAGCCCTTCAGGGGAGGCAGAGAGAATGTCTTTAAGTATTCCATACTGATCCTTTGCCTCAGTATATAGGTCATAAGCCTCAGAACAGCTTGTTAACATCCAAGTCAATCTAGTTGGGTTCACATATGGATTTTTTCCACGGACATAACGCTTAACCCCAGATTTTGCCTTTAGGCCAGATTTTTTATATGAGACCACATTTTTAATAGTTGCAGCCTCAGCCGATGAGATCATAGTGGTGGAGAGCAAAAGCCCAAGAACTACTACGATAAATGCTTTTTTGCTCTATTCGAGGCCTTAATCATCTTCTTATCTCCCTTTACAAATTATTGAAACGTTCCTGCCGATATGGCTAACGCTATCAATTTTTTACCCCTGTCTACCCCGTTACTCCTTGTTTGACCATCTACCCACCCCAAAATTACTTGAATTGAGTTAGATAGATAAAATGATAGTTGTTGTAGATTTAAAATCTCATCCTATTTATATTGATTTGGATATGAGTTTATTACTCAATTTGAGAGTAATTAATAAGGTGGGTATCAATCTTTTTGTGCTGCTTTTTTTAGGCGGTCAGAGATTGCAACTGCAATATCATCTCCAGTTGGGGCAACTACAAATACCTTAGCGAGCTTTTTACTATCAGCTAGTCGAAGCCCTTGATATAAAGTTCTTGCATACTCCTCATTAGTTGCTGGAGCTATTAATCTAATTACACCCTTTGGTGTTGGATATTTACTAAGTGCAATAAAGCCATCACCTGCTGATGGATTTCCAGATAGAAAAACTTTAGCAGTTGGCGAGTAGTGTGATTTCAATAAACCAGGTACCTTTATTTGATCAATATTGTTTTCAGAGATTTCCTCAATTTGAATACTTAGTAAATCTCCTATCATTGCAGCTGTTATCGCTCCTGGCCTTAGAATGGTTGGAGTACTCTTTGTGCAATTTATAATTGTTGACTCTAGGCCAACTAAAGATTGTCCGCCATCTAAAATTAAATCAGCAGGTGATAAGTATTTAGATAACTCCTCTTTGACATCATCGGCGCAAGTTGGAGATACTTTGCCAAATCTATTTGCACTAGGGGCAGCAATCCCATAACCACCTTGAGCTTCAAACTCTTTTAGTAGGGATAGTGCAACAGTGTGTGCTGGCACTCTAATGCCCACATTATCTTGACCGCCAGTAATAAAATCCTTAGCAAGATTTGTTCTTGGCAAAATTAAAGTCATTGGTCCTGGCCAAAAACTTCTGGCAAGTTTTATCGCATACTCTGGGATATCTTTTGCCCACTTATCGAGGTTGCTTATCGCTGAGATATGAACAATTAGTGGGTGATCAGTAGGTCTGCTTTTTACCTTATAGATTTTGGCTACTGCGCTTTTATTAGCAGCATCAGCGCCAAGGCCATATACGGTCTCAGTTGGAAATGCCACAAGATTTCCTGCTAGTACTGATGAGGCAGCATCTTTTAGCGCCACTGCGGTGCAATTGGAGATTATGGCCATGATAGGTAATTGTCGCACTATCTGTCAGGGAGTAGTTATTGTGCTTATTTTCTTTAGTAGTTTTGCCCAACTTAATTCAACCGATACCCTTAAGCCCTTCCACTGTCCCCATCGTCTAGTGGCCTAGGACGTCGCCCTTTCACGGCGTTAACACGGGTTCAAATCCCGTTGGGGACGCAA
>Ga0129336_10001565_pt1 | contig 13901 bp, 14 predicted proteins | sample CPB6_02_DNA_FD_96878 | JGI IMG/M metagenome (GOLD analysis project Ga0129336, IMG submission 96878) | Freshwater to marine salinity gradient microbial communities from Chesapeake Bay, USA - CPBay_Sum_0.6_0.2_DNA | ecosystem: Environmental > Aquatic > Marine > Coastal | place: USA: Chesapeake...
ATTTACGTTAAACCTACTTCAGATTACGATAGTTATGGTGAAGATTCTTAAACCTAAAGTTTGTGTAATTTCGGATTTACATTTAGGTGTTCATACTAATAGTACAGTATGGCACGAAATCGCACTCACTTGGGCTAAATGGCTAGCAAAAGAATTAAATCGTAAAAATATAAAAGACATTATTTTTTGCGGTGACTGGCATCATAATAGAAGTGAAATATCTGTCAATACTCTTCAAGTATCTGCTGATATTTTAGATATATTAAAAGATTTTAATATTGTCGCTATTACTGGTAACCACGACCTATACTACAAACATAGGACTGATGTTAACTCTCTTTCTATATATAAAGGAAGAAGTAATATTAGCATTTTTGATACTCCTTATACCCTTGAGGCATTCGATCGTACCATAACTCTGTGTCCATGGAATACAAGTCCATCTGATATTCCTAAGAGTGATGTTATATTTGGTCACTTTGAGATTGAAACGTTTAAGATGAATTCCTATAAAGTGTGTGAAGAAGGAATCAAAATTAAAGACCTACTCGAAAAGGCTTCATTAATTATATCAGGACACTTTCATACTAGACATGAAAAAACCTTCGGGTCAGGAACTATTCTATATTGCGGTAATCCCTTTCAAATGGACTTCGGCGATGTAGACAACACGAAGGGATATTATATTTTAGATTTAGATACCTTAGAATATGAGTTTACAGAAAATACAGTATCACCTCTATATAAAAAATTAAACTTAAGTGAGTTAGTTGAGCTAGGTACAATTGATTCTTTTGTAAGGAGTATATTTACAAACAACATTGTAAGACTAAAAATTGATAAGAATATCACTCAAGAAGATACTGATATTTTAACGAATAAACTCAATCAACTTAAACCACTTAATCTAAGCTTAGATTATGATATTAATTTCAATAGACTAGGATCAGAAAGATTAGAAAAAGATTTATCGGGTATTGATATTCCTACAGCTATAGAGGAGTTCGTGAACCTATTAGATATACAAAACAAAAAAGAAGTATTGAGTTATACTTTAGATCTCTATAATAAGTGTATAGTATGAAGACCGTTAACTTTAAACGAATCGCAATTCAGAACTTCCTCTCTGTAGGTGAGGAACCTGTTGTAGTTGAGTTTCGTGAAGGATTACACATTCTAACTGGAAATAATAAAGATAAGCCAGAGAGAAAAAACGCTGTTGGTAAATCTACTGTAGCTGATGCTGTATACTTTTCAATTTTTGGAGAAACACTTCGTGAGATTAAAAAAGATCTTATTATTAATAATATTACAGGGGGTAAGACTCATGTAGAGCTAGACTTTGAGGTAAGTTCATCACGTGGAAATAATTCCTTTAAAGTAGTTAGAACGCTATCGCCTACAAAGGTTTTCGTCTATAAAGACGGTGTAGATAAGACTCGTGATAGTACAGCTAATACTACAAAGTATATTTGTGATGTATTAAGTGCATCGCCTGCTATTTTTCAAAACTGCGTTATTATGACAGTTAATAACGCAGTTCCTTTCATGGCTAAAAATAAAATCGATAAACGTAAATTTATCGAAGATATATTTGGCATGGAAGTCTTTTCGAAAATGATTTCACAGATTCGTTCTGAGTATAACGAGATTAAAAGACAGTACGATGTAGAATATAGCAAGCTAGAAGAGGTTGAGAAAAATTATAAAAGCTATATTGAACAAAAAGAAAAATCTCTAGAACGAAAACAAGAAAAAAAGGAATTGTATGAGAGTCGTTTTAAAAACAATAAAGATGAAATAGATGTACTTAAAGAAAATCTTTCATCAATTAATGTTCCAGACGTAAACAAACTTAACGAAGAGATTAAACTACTTGAAGATAAGTTTTTGCAATGCGATGCAAAAATACATTCCTATCTAGAAGAAAGCGCTACTACTAAAGCAACTATATCTCATAAAAAAGATATCTATATGAAAATAGGTACAGATGGTGATAGTTGCCCGGTTTGCTTGAGACCTATTCTAGAACATGATAAAGATTTTATTGCTAAAGAGAAGGACGTTCTTAAGAGCGATATGTCTTCATTAGCTCAAAATATAAAAACAATTTCTTCAAAAGTAGAAGAAGTAAAGTCTGTTAAAGATAAAATTAGCGCTGCGATATCAGCTAAAAAGCAAGAAGTTGGGGAAATTGCTTTACAGAAACAAAAGATAAACAACATGCGCGATAGAATTTCGCAGCTTGAAGCTTGGCAAGCTGAATTAGTGCAAGACCTGGATTCTTTAAAAGATTCATCCTCTGATTTAGATTATCTAATAGATAATTGTAAGGGTAGAGTTGAAGAACTAAAATTATCTACGCAATCCATATCTAAAAATATTACTAACCTTGACGTAGTTAAATATATAGTTTCTGAAGAAGGTGTAAAGTCGTACATTGTTAATAGGCTTCTAGAGCTTCTGAATGGTAAGCTTCAATATTATCTCAAAAAGCTCGACGCTAACTTTACATGCATCTTTAATGAATTTTTTGAAGAAGAGATTTTAAATGAAAAAAATAAAGTATGCTCTTACTTCAACTTTTCGGGTGCTGAAAGAAAGTCAATAGACCTAGCCTGCCTGTTTACTTTTTCAGATATAAGAAGAATGCAAGGGGGTGTAAGTTATAATATAGCAATGTATGATGAGTTGTTTGATTCTTCTTTTGATGAAAAGGGTATTGAACATATTATTGACATACTACGCGAACGTGTAGATATATTTAACGAGTGTTCGATAGTCATATCTCATAGAAAAGAATCTGTAAAAGCTGTCACTGGTGATGTTATATTCTTAGAAAAGGAAAACGGCATTACGAGGCGCGTTGATTATTCGGAATTTTAAATTATATATAAAATATGTTTGCAAGTCCTTTTGCTAGTCCTTTTCCTCAGCCGTTTACACCAGCTTTTAATACCGTCGCTCAACAACCTAAAGCGCCTGAGCAAATGCAACCTAGGGAACTATCGCTCCCGCGATATGTTAATTATCTTGCAGATTATTCAGGATGTGGTTTTTGGCGTATTTTATGGCCGGAAAATTTAATAAATGCTACAGGGGTAGGATGCTCTACTTCACTAACCGCAATGGTGTTTGATCCAAGATGGTATACAAATGTTAAGTGCGTTAAAGTGCAGAGACAAGCATCGAGTGATCAGCGCGAGTTTATAAAATATCTTAAGAGTATTCAATCACAACACGGATTTAAACTTATTTACGAAGTAGATGACGTAGTATTTAGAGAAGATATTCCCGATTACAATAAATTTAAATTCGCATTTGATAATGATGAAATTAGAAACAATTGCGTTGAAATTATAAATCTTTGCGATGAAGTTACCGTAACATGTGATTATATGCGTAAGCTATATCAGGAAAGAACCGGTAAGAAAGAAATAACAGTAATACCTAATTTCGTTCCATACTCGTGGATGGGTCACCAATATAATAAAAATCGTATTTGGGATAATTACGATAAGAACAAAAAGAAGCCTAGAGTCTTGTATACCGGTTCAGGAGCACATTACGATGTAGATAATAAAAACGGAGGCATCGACGACTTCTCGCATGTAGTAGATTTAGTTAGAAAAACAGTTGATAAGTATCAATGGGTTTTTGTAGGAGCATTTCCACCGCCCCTATTACCCTTAGTGCAAAGTAAAAAGATTGAGTTTCATAACTGGCAATCACTAGCTGATTACCCAGACTTTATTAATAGTCTTAACGCACAAGTCATGATCGCACCTTTATTAGATAATAGCTTTAATAGATCAAAATCTGATATTAAATTTATTGAGGCATGTGTGCTGGGACTTCCATGTCTAGTTCAGGATATGGAAACTTATAAGGATGCGCCAGAGTTCCTTAAGTTTAAGACAGGAGATGATCTGGAGTATAAGCTTGAATCAGTTCTGAAAAACAAAGCTCAATACTACAGAAATACAGAGATGTTTAGGCATATTGGTTCGCAAAGATTTTTAGAATCAAAAGAGAACATTGGCTGCCATCTAGAGGCACTTAACACGCCATATGGTTCTTCTGAGAGAAGATATCTCAAAAGGTGGAATTGATGGCTATTGAAAATTTATCGAGCTAGCTTATAATAAGCTCGATGTATAGAAACGCTATTTATAACGGTCGTAATCAATCTATACGACTATTTACTTGGGATGAGAATGGTAAGCGTGTTTCTTATGATGTAAGTTTCAACCCCTATCTTTATCTAGAAGATCCTAGAGGAGATAAGACATCTATTTTTAATACTAAAGTCAAAAAGAGAGTATTTAATTCTGCATACGATAGAAATAAATTTATTGCAGATTCTGGAATTAAGAGAGTCTTTGAAAATCTTCCAGCAAGTCAACAATACCTAATTGATTGTTTTTGGAGAGAGAACGAAAAGCCGGAGTTTTCGCAGTACCCTCTAAAGACCATGTTTATAGACATCGAGACGTACTCTGTTGACTCGTTTCCTGATATAGATAATCCGAATCATACGGTTAACGTCATAACTTGTTATGATACGTTTACAAAAACGTTCAACACATTTGGTCTAAAGCCCTATACAGTAAGTGCTCCTAATGTAAATTATACTCACTGTAAAAACGAGAGACAGCTTTTTATAAAATTTATTGAATATCTCGAAGAGGACTATCCGGATATCTTAAGTGGGTGGAACTCTGAGTTCTTCGATATTCCTTACATTATTAATAGGTGTGAAAAAATTCTCGGGGTAGAATATGTTAATAGGCTTTCCCCTTTACAAAATATCTATTTCAGATCTATTAAGGGTAAGTTTGGTAGAGAACAAAAGCGATATTACATCGACGGAATATCGTGCCTTGACTACTTAGATATTTATAGACGTTTTTGTCTAACACTTCGTGAATCATATAAACTAGATGCTATTGCTGAATTAGAACTCGGTGAAAATAAAATTGATTACGGTGATATTGATCTTGCTACTCTAGCAGATACAGATTGGCAGAAATTCGTAGACTATAACATTCAAGACGTTAGTCTTCTAGTTAAGATGGAGGAGAAACTACAATACGTGTCTCTATTAAGAATGTTATCGTATGTTGGTCTTACCACTTTGGAAGGTGCCATGGGAACTATTTCAGTAATCAACGGAGCTCTGACAATCAGAGCTAGGTCACGTAATGAAGTTCTATCCACATTCGTTAGATCTAATACGGATGGAAAAAATCCTGGCGCGTATGTAGCAGAACCTAAAAATGGATTTAAGGAAAGTCTTGTATCGTTTGATGCTAACTCACTTTACCCTAATGTGATGATATCATTAAACTTGTCTCCTGAGACAAAAATAGGTAGAGTTGAGAAGACATCCGATAATGAAGTTATTATACAACATGTATCGGGTAAGCAATTTCAACTTACTAAAGATAAGTTTGCGCATTTTGTAAAGCAAGAAGAGCTTGCATTAACAAAAGCAGGTTTTCTATTTACACAGAAAAAGCAAGGAATTATACCAGAGTTTCTTGATTATTACTATAAGCAACGTGTAGTAATTAAGAAAGATTTATATACAGTAAAGACAAAGCTTCAAACATTGAAGAAAGGCACAAAGGAGTATAAGGAAACATATTTTGAATATGAACGCCTTAATACCAAACAGATGGTTATAAAGATTCTAATTAACTCCTGCTATGGTTACATGGGCAACAAGCAAGCGCCTATCGGTGACGATGATATTGCTTCATCTGTAACTTTAACAGGTCAAGCTGTAATTAAACAAGCTGGTAAATTACTACAAGAGTATCTCACTAATAAGTATCAAATTACTGATAAAAATATTTTAGATGATAGCTGGGTTTACTCTGATACAGACTCTTTGTACTTCTCACTAGCCTGTATTAAAGACAAAGTACCAGTTAAAAACGGCGATGAAATTACAGAAGAGTTTTACGCTGAAGTAGAAGAGATTGAAACATATCTCAATACTAATATTACAAAGTGGGCAGTGCGAGATTTAAGAACCAAAGATAGTAGATTCGTATTTAAGCGAGAGTGTATTGCTGATGTAGGTGTCTTCTTACAGAAGAAGCGATACGTTATGCATATACTTGACGATGAAGGTATTAAGACTAACAAGTATAAGTATACGGGAGTTGAAGTTGTACGTACAACTATGCCTAACGCTATCAAGCCTTATGCTAAGAAGATCATCGAGACAATGCTTAGTACGCAGTCATTAAAAGCTACTAATGACCTACTAACAGAAACATACGAAATATTCAAAAGTCTATCTCCTGAAGAAATTGCCTTTGTTATGGGTGTAAAGGGGTATGATAAATATGCATCTAAGTGTAGAGACTTTACTATTCCTAAAGGGATGCCTATTCACGTAAAATCTGCTTATTACCATAATCACATTCTAACTAACGTCGTTAAAGCTAATAAGTTCGAAACTATTACATCAGGAGATAAAATTAGATACCTGTATGTACAGCAGCCTAATAAATTTGGTATTGATAGCATAGGATTTAAATATGAATACCCGCAAGAATTTAAAGACATTTTTAAAATAGACTATGAAAAAATGTTCGATAAAATTCTATTCCAGGCAATAAAAAGATTTTATGATTCGGTAAACTGGCAAGTTAGAAAGCCTGCTGAAAATGTACAAACAGAATTGTTTGATTTATTTGGAATATAAGTTGATATAACATAATAAGTAGATAACTATTGTCATGGAATACCTAGATAGACCAGTATCAGATGAAACGCCTAACGCACACCCCGCTTATTGGCGTGGTAAGTCACGAGGTATTAACGACGTATTAAAGATCGTATCAGATATTATGCTTGGGCTCGATAATGGCACAGGTGTTAATAACCACCCTGGTATAGAATCGATGAGACGTGCTCTTTTAACTTGGAGAGATGAAGTTAATAACTCATTAGACTCTAAGAATAAAAAAGTTGAAAAACAGTAAAAATAAATTAATATAAAGTATGAGTAAAATTAAAACTATTATCGACCATATCGGCCGTACTGTAATAGGTAAGCTTGTTGAAGAAAGCGAAAGCACCCTTACATTGAGCAATCCAGTAATTATTCACGTTACTCCTAATCCACAGAATGGCCAACTTCAGGTTCAATCCTTTCCATATATTTTTATGGAGTTCTTAAGTAAAGAATCTAGAGATAAAAATAATTGGACCTTCAATAAGAAGTCTATTGTTCTATCTGAAGTTCAATTAGATGATAAGATTATCATGCAATATGACAATATCAATACTCCTGCTCCTGCACAGGCTACTCCTCAAGCAGAACCAGAAGTAATTAAGTTGTTTGAAGATTGATATTAACAGTAAAAAATATAACACCTCTACGCCTCGCGGTGTAGAGGTTTTTTTATGAAGCTAACTCAAATTACATCCGACACCAACGCTGTGATTTTATCTTTGTCAGGTCATAGTTGTGCAAAACTTAGAGAAATTGGATTTTGTGAAATGGCAAAAATTAAAAAAATACAAGATGGTAGATTGTTAATTTGTGATATTTGTAATTGTAAAATAGCAATCAGTAGAGAGTTAGCTGAAGGAATAGAGGTAGAAGTTGTTGATTAACTTATAATTTATTATATTATATTGTTATGGATAAAGATGTTAAAAGTGCGTTAGATGAAATTGATGATGTAAATCCTTTCGCTACCTACCTTAGTGATAGTACGCTAAGTCGTGTAGGTGGGTGGGTAGATACTGGTAGCTATGTTCTTAATGCTATTATTTCCGGATCAATTCACGGCGGTATTCCTAAAGGACGTGTTACTATGTTAGCAGGTGAATCAATGACAGGTAAATCTCTCTTTGTGCAAAAGATTCTAGCAAAAGCACAACAAGAAGGTCTTATTCCGGTTATTTTTGATACAGAGAATGCAATTGATCCTGAAGGCGCTTCGCGTCTCGGTCTTGATATCTCGAAGGTAAAATACGTACCTTGTATAAGCATTGAACAAACACGTAATGCTTTATTTAAATTTCTTACTTCTGTTAAGGACAAAAAGCTTGAAGGTAAATTTATCGTCGCAATCGACTCTTTAGGCAACTTGCAATCCGAACTCGAATTAGCACGTATGGGTAAGGATAGTACTTCAGCTGATATGGGTACTAAAGCTCGTGCTATGAAATCGCTAATGCAGACTTGTACTAATCTCGGTGCTGTTACACAGACAACTATTCTTTGTACCAACCACGTCTATGACGATCCAGCTGCTATGTTCCCATCTATCGAAAAACATATGCCTGGTGGTAAAGCCTGTGTTTATCTACCCTCAGTAACTGTACAGCTTGCACGTAAGCCGATGAAATCTGATGACGGTAAAACTACAGACGGTGAATTAGCTGTTGGTCAAAAATCTTATGCAGGTATTATTATTAGAGCTCTTACACGTAAAAATCGGTTTATTAAACAATATCTCGAGGGTGAGATGTACCTATCCTTTGCTAACGGATTGGATAGGTATTATGGCTTGCTGGATCTTGCGGTCGGTCTTGGTGTAGTGGTACAGAACGGATCTACATACGCTCTTGAAGATGGTACTAAGTTAGGTTACTATAAATCATGGCGAAAAGATTCTGAGCTCTGGGAAAAAACTATCTTACCAAAGTTAGAAGAGAGAATTAAGAATGAGTGGTCTTATAGCAACCTTGAAGAAGAAGTTCCTGTAGAGATAGAAGATGAAACTGTATAAAGCTATTGACTTCATTCAGTGGGTATGGAAGTATACCTTTAATATAGATTATTCGAAATCTAAAATAAGACAAGATCTTAAACAAGGAGCAGTTAAGCTTAACGATAGAAAAATAAAGGAAACAGATATATTTGTATTTAACGATGAACAATAAAGTAGTTTTAGCATTTTCAGGAGGTATGGATAGTTCCGTACTACTTTTTATGGCAGCCAATAAAGGCTATAAAGAGATACATACAGTAACATTTGACTATGGTCAGCGTCATCGTAGAGAAATGCAATGCGTTCCTCTACAGCAATGGAACCTTCAAGAGAAATATCCTAGCGTTAAATTTACTAATAAAGTACTTGATGTAAGTTATCTCAAAGATATTTCGCCTACTTCATCATTAACTAATCTTGATATTGATAATCCTGATATAAGTAAAATTGCCGGTGATGCGCAACCTGTTTCATATGTTCCTTTCCGCAATCAAATGTTTATTACGATTTGCTGCGCGTACGCAGAAAGTCTCGGTGCAGAAACGGTTTGGTATGGTGCAGCGCAAGTAGATTCGCTCGCCGGCTACTGGGACGGTTCGCAAGAGTTTGTAGACTCTATAAACAATCTAACTGCTCTTAACAGACAACATAGGATCCTCATTGAGGCCCCATTGCTCTCCTTGTCAAAAGCAGATATCATACGAGAAGGTGTGAAATTAGGAGTTAAATTTGAAGATACTTGGACTTGTTATAGTAATAGAGAAGATGGTCTAGCAGACGCTACTACTCCGTCGAGTAGCTTAAGGCTTCAAGGATTTATTGAAGCTGGATATAAAGATCCCGTTAAGTATCTACAACAAGATAAGCTTAACGGGATTTATGAACAGAAAAATTGTTCTATTATTTAGCAGCTCTTGCTCCTAAGCCACCACCAATAACACTACCAGCTATACCACCTAGTGGGCCACCAATAGCGCTTCCTACAAGCTTACCAGCCATACCGCCCGCTCCGGCATATGCACCCTTTTTAATTGTATCTGCAGCCGCATCGACAAATCCTTCTGCATCTTCTGACGATTCATCGCCTAAAGCAGATTTTAATGCATCGAGAATTTTTTTAGCTATCGACTTATCTAAAGCCACTTCCATCTCTTCAGTCTCAGACTGATTCTCTTCGTCTTCCTTTTTATTGCTAGCATAATCACCAGCAGCACCAGCGAGGGTTCCACCTATACCGCCTAGAAGAGCTCCGCCAGGTATTGGAGACATTGCTCCAGCAATAGTTCCTCCAGCTCCACCTAACATAGCACCTAATCCCTCGTTCAAAACTTTTGCAGTATAAAGATCAGCTAATTTATAAAATTCTGTTTTTTTGCTCATATTATTATTTATAGTATAGTTTATAATTACATGCCGTATCTTCTTAACTCTTCAAGTTGCCAGATAGTCTTAGGCTTGTATTTTTCTTTAAATGACTGCTTCTTACTTTCAGGAGCATGGTAGAATTTATCCTTTCTGGTTTGTTCTGTTAAATAGTGTGAAGTATAGCTCTCTGTAACAGTTTCTTCGTTTTCATCAGGTATGTTTTTAAATCCTCTTTTTTTAGCTAGACCCTTTTCCCAACCTTCTACTTTACCATCATCATTAATATCTGCTTTAGCTGGACTATATTCTTCATCTTCTACATCTTCCCCGCTCATTGCTTGATCATATTCGTCTTCATTAACATCATATTGTTCAAGTGATTCTGGCTCCCAGTCTTCTGCATCTTCTTGCATTTCTTCATCTTCTGTACCTTGGGATATAGGCTTAACAGCAGCTGAAAGATATGCAGCAATTTTTTCATAGCCAGGTTCGTTTGCTATTTGCTGAATAAACGATTTAAGAGCTGCAAGGGTATTAATTTTACCTGAATAGTCGATTACTTCCGATAAAGCTTCTTCTTCAATATCAAATCCTGGTTCTCCTAAATTCTTTTGAATATCAGCAAGTATTTTTGCAACAGCGGTCTTTACTAAAAGTGATTCATCTGCTACTATATCTGTTAAAGCATCATCCATTTGCTTTCCTGACTTAGCTTGTCTCATTTGATCAGCCATCTCTTGTGCAGCTGCTTGAGCTGCGTACTTTTCTTCTCTTCCTCTGTTTGTTCCTACACCGTTTATAAAATCATCAAGTGTCGAGGTAACGCGATCTGCTATTTCTTGCGACTTAGCATTTATTTCTTGTTGCTTAGCCTTTAATACGCTTAGCATTGCTTGCTTCTTACCGGTAAATCCTGCTCCTCTTTTAATGGCATTAAGTTCTTCATCACCAATTATATCTAAGAAGTATAGCGTTTCACGTATAAATTTAATTGTATCTAGTGGCGCTGAACTTAATCCGCCTGCTCTCATCTTTGAAGTAATACCACCAAATGATGGATGTGCAGATACATATGGCGAAACTTTAGCTTCACTTAAAATAGATACACGGGATAGTAGATCTTTGAACGAACTCATATAATATATTTATACAATATGCAATTAAATTGGAGAGATTTTAATGAAATGTCTTTTAATCAGCTGCGAAAAGTACCTGGAATAGGTAAAAAAGCTGCAGAACGCATTATAGACAATAGACCTTATAGATCTAACAACGATTTATTTAAAATTAAGGGGCTAGGAGCCAGGACTTTAGCTAAATTGGGTATAGAAAAGGTTAAAAAGGAGAGAAAATCATGGTATCTTATGGAAGACGGTATTGAATACCCGGATTTTTCACTAGCGAAGAACATTCTCACGGGAAAAATTGATTTTTTCTGGAGAATTCCGAAAGATAAACGAGAATATCTTGTAAAATAATGTGCGCTATAGTAGGATCTAATAATGCCTCTAAGTTTGAGGTAATGTATCAAGCAAATTTACCGAGAGGCAACTTCGCTTCCGGGTTAATCGGTCTTAATACCGGTGGAGATCAAATGATTCTTAAGAAAAAGGGCACTATTGACTTTGATTTAGTACAATTAGATGATATAAATGATTATTTTGTAGGACATGTTCAAGCTCCCACTTCAGCTAAGCGAACATGGTCGTATGATACCTCACATCCCTTTGAATCTCTATCTTGGTCTGTAGTTCACAACGGCGTTCTTACTAATCACGAACAAATTAGGTCAAAATACCTCGACTGGGATGTAAATCCTGTAGATACCGCAGTAATCCCTAATTTATTACAGCACTTTACAGAAGAATGTGAAGGGGAGTGCCCTGCACATGAAATAATTAAAAAAGTCCTGAGTCAGCTTCAAGGCACTTTTGCATTATGCATGGTAGATACAGATTGTAATGATGTGTATATTGCAAGACAGGGGTCAATTTTACACTATAATGATTTAGGAGACTTTTCTACACTAGGAGGTGAGGGATTTAAGGTAGTGCCTGAAGGAGTAATCTTAATGCTTAAAGATTACAAGTCGTGGGAAGTAGTAAATCACTTTGAAACTACATCACCATTTTTATTTTTATGAATACATTTTATTTTTCTACAACTAAAGGTAAAAGACAAGACACGATACTATACAAAAATCATTCGTCTTTTACAAAATTCTTCTTTAAAGAGAATAATACAGCATCTCTCGCTAGTGTATATAATAAAGCAATAGATTTTGCACTTGAAGAGAAGTCAGACTATCTAGTTCTGTGTCACGATGATGTAATAATTGAGTCAGATCTTAATTATAAGCTTGAATCAGCTATGGAAGGCTTCGATGTTATCGGAGTTGCAGGTACCACTGAATGCAAATTACAAGAGCCTGCTCTATGGCACCTCATGGGTGGCGGATTCGGCGGCGGTAAGCTACATGGCGCGGTAGCTCATGGTTCAAAAAATCATAAAGCTATGACTTCTTTCGGACCCTATCCGCAGCGAGTGCTCTTGCTTGATGGTGTATTCTTAGCTATTAAAAGAAAGGTTTTTGAAAAGGTAAAATTTGATGAATCTTGTCCAGCAAAGTTTCATTTTTATGATTTAGATTATTCGTTAGAGTGTCATAGAGCAGGATTTAAGCTTGGTGTATCAGATATTATGATCACACACGCCTCTCCTGGGTTAAGAGAGTTTACAGAAGAGTTTAAAAGAGGTCAGGAGTGGTTTCTTGAAAAATGGAAAGGTAAGCTATAATAAGAACGTGAGTAAATTAGATCTCGATTACTTTGAAAAAGTGCTTTGTTATAAAGCACTTTCTGACTCTACATATCTAGCGTCTATCGCTGACCATATTAAACCTGTCTTCTTTAAAGATAAGAATATATCTAAAGTCTTTACTATCATTTCAGAGTTTCATGAAAAGAGAAGTAAACTTCCCACTATTACAGAGGTTAAGTCTTATCTAACTACTGATGAATTGAAAGACTCATTTAAGGAGCTTGTAACATCTTTTAGTGATATTGATAAAAATATAGATAAAGACGAGCTGTATGAAAATACTGAGCAGTTTATAAAGGAGAAAGCTGTTTATAACACCATGTTAGAGATTGCTGGTGATATAACTAAAGGGTCTATTGATACTGCTGCTATGCTCGATAAGTTCGAGAAGTCTTGTAATATAAACCTAGTAACAGATTTAGGGTTTGATTTATATAACGATATTGAAGTACTTATTGATGATCTCAGTAGCGTACAAAAATCTATTCCTAGTACGTGGTCGTGGTTAGATGATGCTCTTAATGGAGGCTTTTTAGAAAACGGTCGTGCCTTATATGTCTTTGCCGGTGAAACTAATATTGGTAAGTCTATCTTCTTAGGTAATATTGCTACCAATATGGCCAACCAAGGTAAAAATGTACTACTTATCTCTCTCGAGATGTCAGAACTACTTTACGCGAGAAGGTTATGTTCAAATGTAAGTAAAATACCTCTTAAAGATCTCACTTACAATACACCATCTCTTAGACAAGCTATTAGAGAGCAAAAAGAAGGTAATAAAGGCAGAATTTTTATTAAAGAGTTTCCACCCTCTACTATTACTCCTAATCAACTCAAAGCTTTCGTTAAAAAGATAACAGATCAAGGTATTAATATTGATGCTATTGTTTTAGATTACTTAAACCTACTTCATTCTCCGATTGGATCTAACTCTTATGAAAGAATTAAAAATGTAACAGAGCAAGTTAGAGC
>Ga0129336_10001567_pt1 | contig 13900 bp, 9 predicted proteins | sample CPB6_02_DNA_FD_96878 | JGI IMG/M metagenome (GOLD analysis project Ga0129336, IMG submission 96878) | Freshwater to marine salinity gradient microbial communities from Chesapeake Bay, USA - CPBay_Sum_0.6_0.2_DNA | ecosystem: Environmental > Aquatic > Marine > Coastal | place: USA: Chesapeake Bay...
AATTGTAACACTGCATCATCAAGTGATTATTCTATGATTGACCATGTTCTCGTTACTGATGCAATTCGTCATAATATTTTAAACGCGTTTATATATCATGGATATGATGAATATTGTGGTAAATATAATTCAGATCATTATCCTGTTGTAATTGATTTTATGCTATAATATTATTAAATAACAATGTAAAATAAATTAATTTTATTAAATGAAGTTACGATTATAATGGTATGATTTTTAGCTATATAATTTATTATATTTTGTAGACTAGAAATAATATAATAAAATTTAATTTATTATAATATTTATATGAGATTCGTTAAAATTTATGAAATGTTTTTACAACATGGAATTCTTATTGTAGAATCGGTAGCTTATACAATATCATTTATAATTATCACATTAAGTATCTTTAGGTCTATTATTATTTATATTAATGAATATAAAAATCCTATGCAAGCATATATAGATTCACGTTTAGATTTAGGTGAATCAGTATCTTTAGCATTAGCTTTTATACTTGGAGTAGAAGTATTAAAATTATTCTATATTAAATCATATAAACAACTCGTAATAGTTATTAGTTTAGTATGCATTAAATTGATAGTTGGGTTCTTTTTATCAAGAGAGATTGATGATTCTATTGAAAAGAAAAAAAATATTAAGTCCAAACTTTATCGATTTTAAATATAATCACACATTTCAGTTTCCAAAGTCCCGTTATTATTAACTATTCGAAATGGTTTGCCACATCCATAAATCAAATCATTTTTAATATAATACTCACACATTTCTCTAGGAGCATGTGGGTCAATTTGTTTTCCGCTATTTTTAAGTATTCCATGTCGAAATATTGCACAATTGATTTTTTCGATTAATATAAATTCCTTACAATGAGGACAAACCAAAATTGGTTCTTCTATTTTTTCTTCTGACATTGAAGTTATTAATTTATTAATTATATTAATAACTTTAAATTACTTTCATTTTTATTTATATCTTCTAGTATGTCTTCTAGCTCTTCTTCTTTTTATTTTTCTTTGCTTTCTTGTATTTCTTCTGCGTTTTTTACCACCACTTGATGGTCCCATAATTGGTAATAATCCTCTATCAAAATATCTTGATTGTGGATTTTCATCTTCATCTTTTGAAGACGGAGATTTCATTTGTGTTCCAGATCTAATTGTTTCATATAATTGTTCTACATCATCTGGAGATAGATATTGACTATAAACTTGTGCAAAATCTTCCTTTTGACCATTTTTAACTAAATTTCTTACGAATGATGCCGAATATTCTGATGGGTTAATATCTGATATAGAACGAGTTCCCATACCAGTACTTTTTAATGCTCCCATACCTTCTCTTGGTAATACTAATCCGTTAATTGAATTTATATAGTCTCTTTCACTAAAATTATCAACAATATTATCAAGAAAATCAGCTCTATCTCTCCCAACTATAAAAAACATATTTATTTTTGGAATACCTTTTTCAACAAAAAACCTTTTAATAATACTATGAATAAAAATAAATGAATTACCTGTTGAACAAATAACAATTACTTGCATATTAGCTATTTTTGTTTTATTATCTTCATCAGGTTCTGAACTAATTAATTGTTGTTTGTAAGATTCTATCATTTTATCTAAAACATTTGACTTGTAAATTGAATTTTCTAGCATTGATTCTAATATGGCAGCATCAGATTTATTTTTTGGTTTTGGAATTGCATCACTGCTACATGGTAATGGATTTTTTCCATCTAAAGAACTAGATGTAAGAATAAAAACTCTATTTACATTTAATTCGATTGCTTTATCAATCATAGTTTTAATTAATGATAAATGTCCCGGTGTAGGAGGATTCATTCTTACAAATGAAAAAATAAATGTATTTTCTGGTGTATAATTTATACTCATATATATTAATTATATATAAATTTTTCTATTGATGATATCCATTCATTTAAAATTTGATCATTTTCATAGATATCAACATTACCATCTAGAATTAGTTGAGAATCACAAACGCATTCCGGCAATGATTTATCTAACATATTATTATGATATGTATGACAATTTTTTAAATATTCTAAAGGTATTTTATCTTCTCCGTCTCTATGTCTTTTCCCAACTCTTTCATAGCAAATGTCGGGGTTAGCATTTACATAAATAATTTTATTTACTTTAAATTCATCGGCAAAAGTATTAAACCAATTTAAATAAATCTGATAATTTATTGATTCAATTTTACCTGAGTCATATAACATTTTTGCAAAGACCATTTTATCAGTGTATAAACTTCTCTCCGTAATAATATAATAAATAATTTTTTCATCATGATTATGTGGTTTTGTGTAATCACGATCTTGAAGAATTTTAAATGTTTCTGCTCGACATTCATTTACTGCATCCTTTAATAATTTTAAACGTGATATATAAGCCATCATTTGGAATGAAAATGAATACTTATCTTGGTCTGCATAAAATTTTTCGAGAATTGTTACACCTTGTTCATCCTTAATTTTTGACCATTCATCAACAGGTTCCCTTAGAAATATAACTCTATAATTATTGTTAAAATGCTTTTTCAAGTTAGCAAGCAATGTGGATTTACCAGAACCAATATTTCCTTCAATAGAAATAATTTGAATTTCGTGCTTCATTATATGTATTTGTATAAGATTATTTTTATGTTTATTTTACATTCAATTTTATTAAATAAAAAAATTGATATAAAAAATCTATATAAAGATAAAGACATATTACTAAGTATTCAAACCAGCAAAATGGATTTAAAACAACGTAAACTTAATAAGTCTGAATGGGAATCTATTGAGGTTTCAGTTTCAGAGTCAGAATTAAATGTATTGAATCTTATTAAAAGTGGTTTTCATGACGTTACGATAAGAAATAATACTAATAATTCTATCTTTACATTTCTAAAGATAGAATATTCTGAAAGAATTGAAGATTATATTTATAATAAATTCTTACGAAGTAGCGTTGATAAAATTGAAGCGGTGCTAAAAATTTTATTATCAGATTATAAATGTATAAAGGTGGATGCAAATATCAAGCCAAATTCAGGAGACCGAATTCGTTTGGAGCGTTTCGACGAAGAAACTATTAAAACAAATGATGTATATGAATTGGTTTTGTTATTTCACTTAGAAAAAGCCATCAACTATAAAAGATTAGCGAATATTAAATTGTTTCATTATCATTATTACACACTTTATAAGCTAATTAGAAATAATATTCCGCGTTTAAATCGTCATATTATTCATTTAGTTAATATTGTCTTAGATAGATTTGCGGATGAAATTGATAAATCAATTGTGATTGAAAATGCTGTCGAATTTATTGAAAAAAATGACAGTTTATTAAAGTATGGCGACTTAATGCTTTATGAGCATCAAAAAGAAATATTTACACTAATCAAACAACCGCAACCAAAATTGATTATGTATATGGCACCAACTGGAACAGGAAAGACGTTGACTCCTCTTGCCTTATCAGAACATAAAAAAGTTATATTTGTATGTGCTGCACGTCACGTAGGTTTAGCTTTGGCAAGAGCAGCAATTTCAATTAAGAAAAGAGTTGCGTTTGCTTTCGGTTGTGCAAGTGCGGATGATGTCCGTCTGCATTATTTCGCAGCAAAAGATGTGGTTAGAAATAAAAAGACTGGACGCATTAAAAAGGTCGATAATAGCGTCGGAGACAATGTTCAAATTATGATTTCTGATATCAAATCATATTTGCCTGCAATGTATTATATGATTTCGCATTTTGGATCTAATAATATTATTACTTACTGGGATGAACCAACTATTACAATGGATTATGCAGAGCATGATTTCCATAAGACAATTCGTAAAAACTGGAAAGAGAATGATATTCCAACAATTGTATTATCATCGGCAACGTTACCTAAGGAGACCGAATTAACACAGACAATTCCCGATTTCTTAAATAAATTTCCTGGCGCTGAAATTTGTAATATTATTAGTCACGATTGTAAAAAATCGATTCCAATCGTTAATAAAGATGGATTTGTAGTATTGCCTCATTATTTGAGTGACAGATACAATGAGATTTTACATATTGCAAATCATTGTAGTGATTATTTGACTTTACTACGTTATTTTGATTTGAAGGAAGTTGTAGAGTTTATTACATTTGTCAATAAAAATAATTATGCTAATAATCGAATGCGTATTGAAAGACATTTTGAAGATTTAGATTCAATTAATATGAAGAACATTAAAATTTACTATATCAATATGTTAAAAAATATTGCTCCTGCTAATTGGCCTCTAATTTATAGAAATTTTATGGATAATAGGCGTCCTAGAATATTAGAAAATACTGCAGTAGATACAAAGGGTAATAAAATTCAAAAAATTAGAAGTGTTGGTCCAGGTGTATCATCTAGTGCTCCACAAAATTCATTATCAGGTGCTCCTTTGACTAGACTAGCTTCAGAGCAAGTTACTAGTACAAGAATTTCTGAACCTGTTCATGCCGGAACATCAGGTGTATATGTAACTACAAAAGATTCGTATACACTTACAGATGGCCCAACTATATTTATTTCAAACGATATTGAAAAAATTGCAAAATTCTGTGTTCAACAGGCGAATATTCCGCCAGCTGTTATGGAAGATCTTATGAAAAAGATTGAGTATAATAATGTTATTAATGAAAAGATTTATCAAATTGAAACTGAGTTAGATGTTATTAAAGAAGGTATTGAGCAACGTGCAAAAAATTCAGTAAATGTTATGGATAAAGGTGTTCGTGTCAAGGGAAGAGTAAAGTCTAATAAAGACCCTAAAAAGTTAAGTAAAGATATTCCAGAAGAAATGCAGAATAAAGGTGCGTTAAATAAAATGACTTCAGAAATTAATCGACTAAGATCTATGATTAGACGCGCTTCATTAAATGATACATTTGTTCCAAATAAAAGAAATCATATTGATAAATGGGCTCCGGATGCTACTATTGCAAACGCATTTACCAGCACAATCGATGAGCAAATTGTAGCTGACATTATGGCTCTTAATGGTGTTGATAATTTATGGAAGGTATTGCTTATGATGGGAATTGGTGTCTTCATCAATCATGAGAATATTACTTATACAGAAATTATGAAGACACTTGCAGATGAACAGAAATTATATATGATTATTGCATCAAGTGATTATATTTATGGAACAAATTATCAATTCTGTCACGGATTCTTGAGTAAAGATTTGGATTTAACACAAGAAAAAGTTATTCAAGCTATGGGACGAATTGGTAGAAATAATATCCAACAAACTTATACAGTTCGATTTAGAGATGATTCGCAAATCGCTAAATTATTTACATCCGACACAGCTAAACCAGAGGTTATAAATATGAATATTCTATTTAATTGCACACGAGTAAAATATGAAAATGGCGATTATATTGAAATTCCAGGAGAACATATTGATGCTGATCTGGATGAAGAAGGTTATGAATACGCTGAGGATGACGACGAGGATGACGATGAGGATGAGCCAGCTGAAGACGCTGAAGAAGTTGAAGAGGTTGAAGAAGTTGAAGAAGTAGAAGACGATGATGATGATGCATAAAAATAATTAAATAAAAAATTGAATAAATTTATTTTTTTATTTAAAAAGTATAAAATGAATACTTAAATGACATCAACTGATTTAATACATTACGAAAATATAAACTGTAAAGTTAAGTTTAGATTTAAGTCTTGGTTGCAGGATGATTTTGAAATAGATGATTTAACTGAGATTGAGAGAGAACAACAATATTGTTATGGAACAGACCAATATATTAGAAACTTTATTGGAGTAATTAAGGAGAGAGTAATTAGACATCTACCATGTTTATATAAAGTTGATATTAAATTGGGCATATTAGATAAAGATAATATGTGGCACAGATTTATTATAGCTACGGTAGAATTGTTGAATCATATTCTAAAAATAGAGAGAAAAATGAATTATTACAAATCAATATTTGTAATCATTCGTTATGAAAATAATGTTGTATTTACAGGGGGTTTAAATTTTCAAGGTTTGGTATAAACAAAAAATAAAAAATAAATTTTTTTATGTTTATAATTATAAAATTTTATAGCGTTGGATTAATCTCTTCTAAATTTGTTTCGTTGTTCAAAGGAGTTATTACAACTTCCATTTCTGTTGATGGTTGATCTGGTTCCGGTACTGAATATGGAACTGGCTCTGGTGTAGGCGGTTGTGTATAATTTGGCGCAACTGAATAATCATCTCTTCTAATAAATTCTTCTGTAATCGGATGAACTGGACGTAAGTAAAATGCAGTAGTTTGTGGATTATATTTTTCACCGACAGTTTCCGAGAATGAAACCATAATTGATGGCGCTAATTCAGCGTGTCCGTGAGTAAAATTTCCAGCTTTAACAATATCAATATGATAATGCTCATGAATATTAAATAATTGTCGCATTTCAGGTTCATTTATCCAAGTAATTAATTCTGCAGTAGTCATTGAGCTGTCAATGTCTAAATGCCAAACGTTGGCAGTATATACTAATTTAAAAGTAAATCGCAAAGTTCTCGACATCTTTTGTTTATTAATTTTAGTTTTAATTTTATTGCAATTTTTTATTTCAATTTTTTATTTTTAAAATATTTTTTAGTACTTCTTCTAATAACTTTTCTAGTATTTTTTTTAGATTTTTTTGATTTCTTATTTTTTTTTGTTTTCATTATTTTTCCACCTAATCTACTACTAGTGGAATTAGGTAATATACTACCAGTGGAATTAGGTAAAGTTTCATTTAAATTTCCCATTGGATTTATTCCTGATTGTTTTGGCCAAATTTGTGACCAAGTTTCTGACAAAGTAGGTGATTTACTTCTATCAGCACTTGGCATATACATTGTTAAATACGGTCCAACCCAATCTCCAAAAATATTAGAACAAATTGATGTAACTATATCTTTAATATGAGGAAAATAACGTGCAAGTGGTGCGCCTGATTCAATAATTGCTTTTGTTATTCCATTTGTAAGAAGTGTAGCAACCATAATTGTTATTCCTGGATTGTTAAGTGCATATTTTGCTAAGTATGATTTTGCACTTTCATAAGTTCCAGCTTGCGCTTCAAAAGATACATTATTATTTGTTTGCATAGAAAGAAGTTTTAGTAAAAGCTCTTTTCCGACTGTTAGATAACCAAATACCGGTATTTTATTTGAATCCTTTCCAAATCCAGTAATATTTAATCCTGAATTTCTTGATAATTTAATGTATATAATAGGCTCTCCAAATTCTGAGATATTTAAATTGTCTGTATTATTTTCAATTATAACAGTAGCATTATTTCCTCCTCCTTTTATTGTTGAATCTTCTGCATAATTAGTAGCAGTTAAAGGTGGTGGAGAAGGATGAACAACAGCTTCAGATACTGCTACTGGCTGTGATGCAGGCTCTTCTTCGTCTTCTGCTGCTACTGCTGTTGAATTTTCTCCTTTTAAATCTTGTCCTTCTCCTTCTTCTTCTCCATTAATGCTTTCTAAAATCTTATTTATTTGTGTTTTAAATTCTTTATTATACTTCCAAACATTAGCTAATTGTGATGTTTTTATACCATTGAAGTAAGAATTTTCATTATAAGTTAAAGTTAGAAGTGAATTTAATATTTGTTGAAGCTGATCGTCATTAAGTATTCCTTTAGACTTTATTAGTTGTTTAAGAATATATTGATATAAAATAGTTATTACTTTTCCAACGTCATTAACTTTACTACCAGTTAAAAATTTATTTTCAGTTAAAAAATCTTTTAATTTTGAAAAAGCTTTTTTTGAAAATTCTTTATATTGTTCATTCTCAGAATTACCTTTAATTGAATCGTAAAATCTATTTGCCAACGAATCAAAGTTATAATAATCATAATTAAGCAGTTGTTTGAATGTCCATGGTTCCGGAACAGGTGCAGATGCAGGTTTTGCAGGTTTTGCAGGTTTTGCAGGTTTTGCAGATTTTGCAGGTACAGGTACAGGTGCAGTTGCAGGTGCAGATGTAGTTTTTGCAGGTTTTTCTACTGGTTGTTTTGGTGTTCTAATGTTTTGTATGCTACCTAATGCTCTTTGATATAAAGTATTAAGTTCAGGGTCTTCTTCAAGTAGGACATTTTTTTCAAATCCTGCTAAAAAACTATTCCATTTGCCTGTAGTATTTGTAGCTAGTTCTTTTGAAAACTGAAATATTGTTCTAAATATTTTGCTTGCTAATTGTATTGCTACTTCTCTAGATTCAGGTTCCTTTTCAATTTTGCCATATGCTTCATTAAACAATTTAATATCTTCATCTAATGATTCAATACTTAACCCCTTATCTCCAAGTTCATTAAACTTACCAGAAAATATTCCTTTATATGAATTTAAATTTAAGGTAAATGTAGGTATTTCATTTTTTTTAATTCCTATAACGAGCTCAGATGGTATTCCATCTGTTGCATTTAAAGTATCAGAATTAGTAGATTTATATGCATTTCCTTTTAATGATAATGAAAATTGTTTATCCTCGCCCATGCTTAAATCTAAAAATGTCTTAGAACTTCTATTATTAATATTTCCATTTACAATTAAAGCATTAGTTAACCCAAAACTACTAGTTAATTGATTATTATTATTAATGTCAAATACAAAATAATATATACCGCTTTTTGCGTCATCTATACTGTCCTTATATTTTAATTTAATATAATATTTAAATGTATTAAGAGCAACAATTATATTACCATAAGATACATTATTTACTCCAAAATTTTCACCTCCTCTCATAATATATTTAAATATTTTTAATTTTAATTATATTATATTTTTCGTGTTTTTCTCTTTTTTTTATATTTTTTTACTTTAATTGATGAATTATTTTTTTTATTATGTTTTTTATTTTTATAAGTTCGTTTGTATATAATTTTTTTTTTATTTTTATTGGATTTGCTATTATTTGTTTTATTTAAACTTCCACCTTTTAAAAACAAACTTTCTAAATAACTAATATTGTCATTTATAAAATTATTAATAGAATTAGCTTTACTCGTATTTTGATACATAATATTAATATTTGATAAGTTTTGTAAAAATGATATTGAATTTGCAATAGAAAATATATTTATAATATTATTATATGAATCGAGTAATTTATCATCAACTATATAAAAATATTGACCATTTAAAACATTAAGTTTAACAATTTTAAAAATAAAGTTATAGATTTTTTCAAGAAATTCATTATTAACACCTCCACCAGATTGTATTCCATATTTTGTTTTGCTTTCACTAGCTAGTCGTGTCGTTTCTCCAGTATCATTTGCTGTGCCAAACCAATTAAATGGCGAATTTCTATTTCTATTACTTGAAATAATATGTGGGTCTGCTGTTGGTATATTTGGCTCATTTAAAGATGTTGTTGTTCCAGTTTTTCCTGGTCTATAAGTGCCTTTTCTAAGAATAGCTGCTCTTAGTAGACTTGCCATTCCTTCTTTTGTTTTTGTTTTGTAATATAATGCTAGGTTCCTAACATATTCTTTGTGTTCTTCTGGAACATCTTGCAATAATTCTTCTTGAAGCACATATTCTTCTTGCTTCTCTCCAGACTTTTCGTCGGCAATTAATTGTGGTAATTGGTCATATGAAAGCTGAGGACTTCCCATATCAAAAGTAGAATATAGTGATTGTGGTGTTGTATAAGACTGATACGACGGTGAGTCTATAATGCCCATGTCAAAATATTTATACGGAACTTCAGTTCTTTCATACGGTTTACTTAATAGTTCTTGTATTTCTTTACTTATAAATTCATCAGTAGGAGGTGGAACATAGTCCATTTTTAAATTCTGTCTAACAAATACCTTAGCAGCATCATCATCGGGTATTCCTTTAAAATATCGCCATAATTTAACACCAATGTTTGTCAAAAATAAAGCAGAGTTTATTGTCGCAATTCCAGATTCAATATCATAAGAACTTCCTGGTGGTGTAGGGGTTGGGGCAGATGCTCCTGGTGACATACCAAGTTGATGACTAGTTTGATATCGCGAATCCATTCCTAGTGAATGTGTAGCTTGTTGCCTTGTAAATTGATTAAACTCATTCATTTTGCTCTCAAAAAACGTTGGAACATTTTGCGATACTAATGTTCTTTCCCATTGTTTAAATGCTCGTTCTTTTTTTAATTCTTCTCTTCTTGTTTCTCTTTCTTGTGCAGCTGATTTTTTTAATTGTTCGGTAGTTTTTTCCATTTCTCTACGCGCTTCTTGTTCATTTCTATATTGTTTTTTTCTAGCATCTCTTTCTTGTGCATTTAATTTTTTAAATTCGGTATCAGTCTCTTCATATTGTTTTTGTGCAACTTTACTTTTTTCTCTCGCTTCGACCATTTCCGGAGATTCTAAAGATGTAGAAACGTCAAATGGTTTTACAGGTTCTTTTGATATTGTTTCAGGTAGTGTTGTTTCAGGTAGTATTGTAGTTTCACCTGTGGAAGTTTGTTCATCAGTTCTTGTAGTTTCACCTGTTGAAGTTTGTTCATCAGTTCTTGTAGTTTCACCTGTTGGTAAAGAAGTACCAATATCAGACTTTACACCTATACCTAATGTTTCTTTTACTGTATCAGCAATAACATCACCAAAATAATAATAAGTCAACCCAGCTACAGCAGCACCAGCAACTCCTCCTATCATCAGTGCTGGAACAGAATAACCAGCTACACCTGCTTTAGCCGCTAATGAAACAACATATGTTGTCATTCTCTCTCCATCAGACGTCCATCTATTTATTTCAGCATTTACAATATTTCCAGCAGAATCTTTAATTACATTAAATACAATTCCAACTCCTGGTATATTTTGTCCAGCATGTGTTATTTCGTAAAGTTTACCCTTTAATCCTTCTATAATTATTGGCTGATATTCAGTATAAGCTAAACCCAGTGCTTTTGTTAGTGACTCAAGCATACCACCCGTCATATATTTTTTATACAATTCATCAAAATTAAATTCTCTACCATCATCTTTTTCTATAATAGATAATTGGTTTAATAATAAAGGCGAACAATCAGATAAAGTATAGATAAGTTGAATTGTAATATTTGATGTAGCAATAAGCAAAGAGTTAGAGTTTAATATTTCATCATAATTGTCATTTGACTGAGAATTTATTATATTTTTAGAGAGGATAAATTGTATTTTATATAATAAACTAACATCATCAGTTAAAAATCTTTTATATTCAAGCTTGTTAGATTCATCAAAATAACCAGTTGCATATTTATAAATACTATCATTAAATTGGTTATTCTCATAAATTTTTTTAAATAAAATATCGGAAGAGACAAAAAATGCTTCTCTAAAATCAGAAAATGTTTCAAAATCTCTTTCGAATATAGCTAGTATTTTTGTTTGTTCTATAGTATATGTAGATGTTTTATAATTGTTTAAACTATTAATAACCTGAATAGATATGGTATCAAATAAATTTTTAATGAAGTTATTAATATCATCAATACTAATTTCTGAAATTTCTTTTGAATTTAATTTTTGATATATATTATCCATGAAAGAAGTAAAAACATTGTAATTGTTAGATATTATATCACTTATTATTGAGTTTGACCATTCAAAAATTTTAGATAATTCAGGATTAGTTCCTTTTTTGTTAAGAGTATGCATAGACTCTAATAGATCTAGCTGAATATAATTCATAATTAAATAAATATAATTAGAAATAATATTTGAGTAGACAATTTTTGCTAGATATTTATATGCAGAAATAAAAGATTCATTTGTAACATTGTCTAGAGTAATATCCTCAAATGAAACATTACTAGTATTATCTTTATAAGGATTATTAATTAAACCAGCGTTTAAAAACATAAATGTTAAAATAAAAATTCTATTTTGCAATGTATTTTGAATGTAAGCCGATGGAAATATTGAGCTTACGTTTGTAAAATTTGTGTCGCCTATCTTAATTTTTTGAAAATTTTCTAAATCTATTAATGTTTTAAATGTATTAATATTTAGATTTAACAAATCAGTCATCTAATATTTGTTAATAAATTAATATTTATATTAAAAAAGATGCAAAGTAAAAAAATTTAATAATTAAATTTGTAAGATTAATTATTAAAAGATAATAATAAAAACACACGATATAAGGTGTTTAGTTGGAGTAAGCAAGACCTCCCATACCACTCATGATACGTAAGACGTTGTAGTTAGTGGCATAGACACGAACCTTGGCAGTCTTGGTACCTTCGACAGTGGCGTTAGACAAGACCAATTGGAGTGTGGCGTTATCAATTCTGGAGAAATTGCAAGTTCCGGATGGTTGGTGTTCCTCAGGGCGAAGAGCGAATGAGTAAACGTTAATACCTTCATCAGGATTGCGGGTGTGGGCTTGGTATGGTTGGACCCAAGAGAAGTAAGTTCCTTCACGCTCAGAGAAGCGATCTTGGCCGTTCAATTGGAGCTTAGCAGTGACAACTGGGTTTTGTCCCCAACAGTGCATGTCCAAAGAGGTTTCAGACAAGACGAAGGTACCGGCATCAGAGACACCAGAGTTCTCAAGGTGAGGAGATGATGTGCCAGATGAAAGAGCAGCAATCTCAGCAGTACTAAGATTAGCAGTGTTTAAGATGTTTTGGATACCACCCAAGTTTGGCTCGTTATAAGGGTTGGAAGGTCCGTGCCAGTAACCAGTGAAACTAGAACCGAACAATTGGTTAGCAGTTGGTTGGTAGTCAAGAGCACCAGCATCTTGGAAAAGACCTTGTGCATCAATGTAGGCACGAGAGTCAGCAGCAACAGAAGCTGGACCTCCGAAGGCGTGGATAGCATTTGGAAGAGCATCAATTGCATCAGTGTAGTTGAAAGGTTGAGCACCAAGAACCTTGAACAAGAGAGCATCACAAGTTAAGGATGAGCAGTAGTCAACGTTTTGATCAGGTTGGACAACCCAGATGAGCTCCTTAACAGGGTGGTTGAAGTTCAACTTGATCTTGTTGGAAGATGAACCAACAGACTCATCACCAGTGAATTGGAGTTGAGTGATCAAGTACTCATGAGGGTTTTGGGCCATTCTTCTACGTTCATCAGTGTCCAAGAAGACATAATCAACGTATAAGGAAGCAGCGACCAAAGATTGGTTATAGGCAATAGTTGCAGGAACTGGACGACCAACAGTGTATTGACCAGAAGCACCGGCGTATGGATTTTGGTTGCAGTTCAATGTGGTAACAGCCCACAAGCATTCATCAATAGGACGGATATCAAGGTTAATCTTGACTTCGTGGTATTGAAGAGCAATCAAAGGAAGAGCAAGTCCAGGGTTGGTGCAGAACCAAAATTGAAGAGGAACATAAAGAGTAGTCTCAGGAAGAGCATTTCTTGGGGCACAAACTTGACGAGGAGCCAAGGAGTCACAAGGGGATTCGACATCAGAGAAAGAAGGATCAGTGATGAAGGTCAATTGAGTGGTGTTACCAATCATCTTGAAGTATCCACGTTGTTGCTCAGAGGTCATGGTCAATTGGTTCCAGATGTGCATCCAGTCACCATATTGACGGTCGATTCTTTGACCACCAATTTCGACTTCAACTTGAGCAATCAATTGCTCACCAGGGAAATCTAACCAACGAGCATAGACACCAGTGTTTTGTCCAGTGCTGTAGTTTCCAAGACCCATAAGTTGGTTAATTTCAGGAAGAGTGACTTGCAAGTAAGTTCTGTAAGCCAAATCTCCGTTTCTGCTGATAACACATTGGACTCTGCGTCCAAAATCAGCTTGACCATTGAATGTTTGTTCAATTGATTCAATAGCAAAGTTAGTATATCT
>Ga0129336_10001570_pt1 | contig 13885 bp, 17 predicted proteins | sample CPB6_02_DNA_FD_96878 | JGI IMG/M metagenome (GOLD analysis project Ga0129336, IMG submission 96878) | Freshwater to marine salinity gradient microbial communities from Chesapeake Bay, USA - CPBay_Sum_0.6_0.2_DNA | ecosystem: Environmental > Aquatic > Marine > Coastal | place: USA: Chesapeake...
AAGGAACGTCAAGGTCATACCGAAGCATCTGTTCAACTTGCGATGATGGCTGGAACGAAACCAGTTGCAATCATCTGTGAGATTATGAATGATGATGGTAGTATGGCTCGTATTCCTGACCTCGAACCATACGCAGAGAAATGGGGACTCAATATGATTTCTATTGATGAAGTTATCGAATATTGTAATGAAACCGGATGGGAACCACCATTCCAAGTAGGATAATATATGGAAAAGTTGGTTACACGAGCATATAATAGATTTGAAGTAGACGAAACCAGAGGGGTTATTCGTAAGTTGAGTGCTACCCCTCGGCTTCGTGATGAAATACAATATTATGTAAAGTTAGTTAACGCTCATCCACGAGAAGCTGCATTCTTCCCAAAGTTATTTCAGTGGTCGGCAGAAGGTGAAAACTATTGGATGGATTTGGAAATGTATGATTATCCGAATCTTGGTAAATATTTGTTAGCGGAAGATGTCTTACCAGAATGGAACTCCGTGTTTAGTAAATTAAAAGATATTCTTCTGCACTGGTCTACAACGCATCCATACTATATGTGGACCAACGAAGAGATTCGACAAGCTGCATATGATATGTACATCACCAAAACAGAAAGAGAACAGAAAGCATTCTATGACGGGTGGAAAGACAAACTTGATTGTATATTTCTTGACCAGATAAGAAACCACATAATATACATCAATAAAAAAGAGTATAAACCATTTGAAATTATTTGGTTACAAGTTAAGAAGTATATTGAAGAGAACATGCTTGACTTCACACCATCACTTATTCACGGTGATTGCTGTTTTAGTAACATACTATACGGTAAAGATAAAAAGATTATTCGATTCATAGACCCACGTGGTTCATTTGGTAAAGAAGGTATTTATGGTGATATTCGTTATGATGTAGCAAAGCTATATCATTCTGTAGATGGTACGTATGAATCATTCATCACAGATAAGTTTGAAGTTTCAAATCGTGGTAATCTACATGATTTAGTATTGAAAGGTCATATGTCAAGGGTAGAAATTTATCACGCGCTTGATGCGTTTGAGAACGCTTTCTTCCCACAGTTTAATAAAAAACAAATTAAAATATTGCAAGGATGTATCTTCATTGGTATGTGTGCTCGCCATTATGATAGTTTAGAAAGACAGCACGCAATGTATTTAACTGGAATTCGTTTACTTAATGAGGCTATGGAACTATGAACATACTAGTACTAATGGCCGGTAGAGGACAACGATTCCGTGATAAAGGATACGACAAACCAAAACCATTGATTGAAGTTAATGGTAAGACTATATTACAATGGACTACCGAATCTTGCCCATACATTCGTCACGATGGAAAAGGACAGAGTGATTATATTAAACTACACTTCGCAGTTCTTCAAGAACATCTTGACGAAGGATTAGACAAATTCTTATATTCTATCTATGGTCGTAATATTGAAATCATTCCATTCAAAGAAATAACCAGAGGTAGTTTGGATACCGCGATGCAAGCAGCATCTCGTATGTGGTATAAAGAGTATCCGTTGATGGTATTGGATTCAGATAACAAATATAACGATAATGATTTAAAAGATTTTATCCGTGAACTGGTCTTTAAAAAGAACGCAATGGCGGTAGCATGCTTCGATAATCCAGACCAATCACTCCCGAACAAATGGTCTAACGTAGATGTTCGTGATGGGATGGCAAAAGGAATCCGTGAAAAGGATGATTCGTGGGTCCACCATCCAACGATGATTGGTATATTCTATTTCGGTCAAACACAATTTTTCAAAGAATATGCAAAGTTTATTATGGAATTCCATAAACCAGTAGAGTTCAATGGAAATGCAGAATACTACATGAGTATGGTTCCATCATACAATATCAGTATCAATACTCCTGTGTATGTGCATAAAGTGACCGATGTAGTCCCACTTGGAACACCAGAAGATGTTAAAAAATTTGAGGAATCTATATGATATTTTGTTTTGATATTGATGCGACAATTTGTGAAAACAAAACTGGTGATATGACTTACGCAGATGTTAGACCATTTCCAGAAGCATTGGAAACATTACGATGGTTACGAGAAGAAGGACACACCATTATTCTTCATACGGCACGACATATGAAAACTGGTGGTGGCAATCAAGGAAAGGTATTAAAATTACAAGGTAAAGTATTATTTGATTGGTTAGAAAAGTGGGATATACCATACGATGAATTGTGGTGGAGTAAACCTCACGCTGATTTAACGATAGATGATGCAGTACATAGACACACAGATTGGGCAACCTCAATCTTAGCAATAAAAGACAGAATACGTAAAGGACCAAGAACCGTGGAGAATCCATAATGTCACAACCAACATTCTTTTTTGACACAGCAGACACCGACTATATCCGTAAGATTTGGGACAAGTTGGGTAAGTATATTGATGGTAGTTCCGTAATCGGAATCACTACCAATCCAAACGCGTTGGCGAAGGTCAACTGCGACACACTGGAGAAGTTTGAAACACTCGTACCACAGATGACATCGCTCGTTGGAGAACTTCGTGGTGAAGGTCCAGAGGGTTTGGTATATGTTCAAGTTCCAAATTCAACAATGAACGACGAAGATATCCTTCGTTGGGCAACTTATGTAAATGAATTTAATGGTAATGGTGCGGCAATCGCACTAAAGATTCCACATTTCAGTTACGTTCTTCGTTTGTCTGGTGAACCCGAATTACGAAATTTGTATCTAAACGTTACGGGTGTATCAGACGCCAATACAATTATCAAGGCATTAAGTTACCACAACGTATTCTTCGCAAGTATTATCCCAGGTCGTATGGAGGAAGTTGGTATTGATGCAAATGCACACTTGAAGTATTTAGCCGACCAACAACTCCAACGTCATCAGAACATCATCGCTGGTAGTATGAGAACCATTGAGGGGTTGAAGAACTCAATCTTCTACCACACAGTTCCAACTATTGGTAGTCGTGTGTGGGATTTAATTGATGCAGAAAACCGTTGGGAAGAATTTGCATCATATTGGGAAAATACATACGAGGTATTGGACGAACCAAGTGCAGATTATACACCAGTGGTCACAGACACTAATCTTGATTTGAGTAAGCAGTTCTTTGACCAAATGGATAAATTGGGTGAATCACTTCACACGGAGTTTATGTCCAGATGAACATAATCATCCCAATGGCAGGTGAGGGGACTCGTGTAAAAAGCACAGTCCCCAAACCACTTGTCGAGGTTATTAGTGGAAAACCAATGATTGAAATGGCATTGGAATCTTTGAATATTGATGGACATTATTGTTTCATTGTTCGTAGATATAATAATCAAGATTGGAATGTTGCTCTCCGTGAAGCCATACACAAAACTGTTGGCAACGCGGTGATTGTAGAAATCGACTATCTAACAAAAGGACCAGCTATTTCTGCATTACATGCACCGACTCTGTTCTTTAATGAAGAGGATTTGTTGATAACTAATTGCGATCAGATAATGCATTGGAACGCCGATAAGTTTATTGATTTCACAAAAACAACAGACGCGGATGGTGCGGTAGTCACATACGAAACACAGACACCCAAGAATAGTTATGCATTTGTTGACAATGATGAAGGAGAGTATCCTGAGTTCAGATATGTTCGAGAAAAACAAGTAATCAGTAAATACTCATTAAATGGTATTCATTGGTGGAAGCGTGGTAAAGATTTTGCAAAGTCAGTACAAGATATGGTTGAAGTCAACTCCACTGTAAATGGTGAGTACTATGTTGGTCCGTCTTACAATTATTTAAATGGTATTAAAAGAGTTTATAATATAGACCCATCAGAGCATTTCGCTGTAGGGACATTGGAAGATATTGAAAGATATAGGATGACTTATGGACGTTAAACGTATTGAGGATATGAAAGGTGGATGGTTTGTTGGAGACTTTGACCCAGCGGTTTTACGAACGCACGACTTTGAAGTAGGATATAAGTTTCATCCAAAAGGTGAGAAGTGGGACAAGCACTATCACAAGAGAGCAATAGAAATTACTTATTTAATTCGTGGTAAAATGCAGATACAAGATAGGATATTGACTTCTGGTGATATATTCACTATATTTCCGTATGAAATCGCAGACCCAGTTTTCTTAGAAGATTGTGAAGTTGTAATAATAAAAAGCCCATCTGTGGTGGGTGACAAATATACTGTAGAGGAATAAGTTATGAGTGTTAACATTTTTACACGAGATGTAGATTTATCAAAATATTTTGTTGTAAAGTATTTTTTGGTCGGTAAGACATCACTTCGTGATGCAGCTTGGAACTTAGCAATCGGTCAAAGTATTGGCAACCCCAATAACAGAAGTGTATGGGAAACTGACCAGATGTTTCTGGATCATAGTTGTTTCGTCCTTGCAGACGAAGGTGAACTTAAATCAAAGACCTCTGGTGAAGTGGAGATTGCATTTCCGCTCGCAAACATCAATCTTGAAGAAGATGGTGTTTCACAAATTCTTTGTCATATCGCCGGCGGTCAAGTAGATATTCTTGAAATCGAACAATGCCATGTATTGGATATTACACTACCAGAAGAAATTGACCAGATGTTTACCCTTAAACCTGCGTATGGTATTACAGGTTTCCGTGAATTTAATTGGGTAGAAAACAAACCATTCTTTGGTGGTATTATCAAACCCAAGGTTGGTATGAGTCCAAAGGTATTGTTAGAAGCAGTGAAGGAAATGGTTGATGGTGGTGTAAACTTCATCAAAGAAGATGAACTTCTTGGTGACCCATCACACTGCTCATTAAAGGAACGAGTTCCACTTATCTCTAATTGGTTGAGAAAGAATTGTCCAGAGGTAATGTATACCTTCTGCATCAACGGTGACAGTCCTTACGCACTTCAACGAGCACAGTTCGTAGAGGATGAAGGTGGACTTGGTGTTCACATCAATGTGTGGAGTGGGTTGGGTGTATATCGTGCAATTCGTAAGCAGAATCCTAGACTTTGGATTCATTTCCAGAAGTCGGGTGATAAGTTCTTTACTGACCGCAGAGCACCAAATCATATCTATTGGCCTGTTATCTGTAAGATTGCAGGATGGTCTGGTGCAGACTCTATCCACGCAGGTATGATTGGTGGATATATGAACCAAGACGATACTGAATTGAAGGACGCACTAAAGGTATTGTGGAAGTATAATGTTATCCCCGCACTCAGTTGTGGAATGCATCCTGGATTAGTCCAACATATCAACGGATTACTTGGTAGTAATGATTGGATGGCAAACGTTGGTGGTGCAATGCACGGACACCCAATGGGAACAAAAGCTGGTGGGTTGGCAATGCGTCAAGCAATCAGTGGATTCCACGGACCTGAATATGAAGCTGCGGTCAAGAAGTGGGGATTCAAAGAAATAAATCCAGATTTACAATATAGAATATTTTAAGAGAATACTATGAGCCTACTCGAAAGAACGAATGACATCTTATCCAAGGTAAGCAAATTACCAACAGATATTTACGGATTGAAGTATCGTCCGTCCGTAGAACCACATATTTCGGATGACACCGATTGGTTAGGTAAACCAGACCCAGAACCGCCACTTCATTTTACTCCACTCGACCACGAGGCATTGACCTATGCATACAATAAGTTAACTTCTCCACCAAAGTTGATTGTTGAGATTGGTGTCAATCGTTCTGAAAGTTATGAAGTATCTTCTACTTCCACTCTGTTAAAATTAAAACCACAAGAGTGCATGTACATCGGTATTGACTTGGATGACAAGTCAAAAATTAATAGTATAGAGAATAATATATTTACACTTCGTAATGATTCTGCCGACTATCAAATGCTTTATAAAATGATGGATTGGTATGGACATGAACAAATTGACTTTATGTTTGTGGATGGATGGCATTCTGTTAATCAAGTAATCAAAGAATGGAAGTATTGGGAAAAGATGATTCCGAACGGAGTGATGGCATTCCACGATACCAACTATCACCCAGGTCCAGTAGCACTTCTTGATGCAATTGATACGGACATATTCTCTGTCGAATGGTTTGGTCGTGGTGAGGCTGATTGGGGTGTTGGTGTTGTTCAACGGTTGAAGGTGTAAAATGGCAAAGGGTCTTATTTCTATTTTCGTATTACCTCATGAAATAGATAATTTACAAACAACATTATATAATCTTCGTAGAAACTATGCCGTGATGTCGGGTCACGAATTTGGATTCGACATTACATTATGTTTAAGTGATGAACTCACAGATTGGGAGTTTTCATTACCCAAGAGTTACTTCGAAGATAAATTCAAACAAATCACAGAAAAGTTATGCGATTGGGCAACACCTGAAAGCATTAAGGTTGAGTATGGTAATTCCATTCTTGGATGTGTTTCGCAACGCAGACACTCATTAAAATATATTAACAAGTACGACTTTACATTATGGTTAGATAACGATATGTTTTTCAACGATTATCTGTTATCATATATTGGTGTATCGGTAGACGCTTTACTTTCAAACGATTTAGAGTATTACATTATTACCCCACAGATTACAAGACAATGGGATGATAGTTGGGATATTATAGTCAACAAAAACTTACTTGATAGAAAATTAAATGATAATCTGACTGCGGACGTATTCGATTTAGGTTTAACATCGTTTGGTGATGTTGGATTACGACCCATAGAAAACTTCAAGGCTGCGGGTGGATGGTGTACTGTTATCAGTAATGATTTATTGGAACTTACTGGTATTCCAGAATCATTTGGGCACTATGGATTGGAAGATACCTACGTCTTAGTATGTGCAGACTTGCTCCGTAGGATGGGTAGAAAGGAAAGACCACAGCAATTCGTAATTGATAATTTAGTCGTTGGTGAGAATCACAAGTATCAAACATACGAATATCTAAAGAATCAAATCAAGAGTATTGACAAGAAGGATGAGTTTAGACAAATTGCTACACAACACTTCAATGAAGAAGTTAATAAATTTATTCAAAGGATGCAACAAGGATGAAAATCTTTTATAGAATATCCGAATCTACAAACTCCCAACACGCTGCAGCAAGAACATGGCAGGTAAAACTTCCAAACGCAACCAAACAGAATTGTTTATTGAATACGATGGAATGTTTCCCCACCGCAGAGATAAAAGTATTCGTAGATTCCATCACAGATGAAACATGGAACTGGTTGCATACTCTTCCTCGTATTACGATTCAAAAGATACACGAGGGGTCGGATGCAAAGTCTATGCGAGTCTTATTAAAGGAAGCTATAGAGTTAAGTGATAACAGTGAAATCGTATTATTTCAAGAAGATGATTACTTGTACTTACCTGGATCAGAACATAAAATAATAGAGGCGTTAAACTATTCACATTACGCTACAGGATATTTACATCCAGATAAGTTCTGGCATCCAAGTCGTGGTGGCAATCCATTTACTCCTATGGATAACGTATCGGAACCTACCCAAGTTATCAAGACATCAGACCATTTCTGGATGATTACTAATTCTACCACAAACACATTTGCCACCACGGTTGGTGTATTGAAAGAAGATATTGATGTATGGATGTGGGGAACTGAAGATTTAATTAATACTAAAGACTTCGCAATCTTCCTTAAACTTCGTGAAAAGGGAAGAGCATTAGTACAACCCATCCCATCATTAGCTACACATTGCCTCAAAGGATACGAAGCACCCACGGTTGGATTGGATATTGATTCTTGGGAAAGCATACAACCCTTGACACCAACCACAGAGTAGTTTATATTTATATTGTAGAACCCTTAACATAATATATTATAATGATTAATAAAGTATTAATTACTGGCGTAGGTGGACTATTAGGTTCACGACTCGCAGACTGGATATTAGCAAACAAACCAGGTGTAGAAGTTATCGGCATTGATGACTTTAGTGGCGGATATAGAGAGAACGTTGACCCACGGGTAAAGTTGTATGTAATGGATTTGGGTAAGCAATCTGCAGAAAGTATCTTCGATGAACACAGACCCGACCTCGTATATCACTTTGCAGCATACGCTGCAGAGGCATTGTCTCCATTCATTCGTCAGTATAACTATGTAAACAATCTTCTTGCAACTGCAGGGATTGTTAATAACTGTATCAAGTATGATGTAAAGCGTATTGTCTTTACTTCGTCTATGGGTGTCTATGGGTTCGGTGCAAACCAACCTCCGTTTCACGAAGATATGGCACGAGCACCAATTGACCCATATGGTATTGCAAAGGCATCGTGTGAGCAGGATATTGAAGTGGCTGGGATTCAGCATGGATTGGATTGGTGTATCATCCGTCCTCACAACGTATTCGGTGCAAAGCAGAACATCTGGGATAGTTACCGAAACGTTCTTGGTATCTGGATGTACAAGCACCTTACTGGTCAACCATTAACTATCTTTGGTGATGGAGAACAAAAACGTGCATTTAGTTGTATTGATGATTCACTAGAACCACTCTGGAACGCTGGAACCTATGAGAAGGCATCCAAGCAAATTATCAATCTCGGTGGTATTCACGAATATAGTATCAACGTAGCAGCACAGACATTGATTGAAGTTATGGGTGGCGGTCAAGTTAAGTATCTCCCACCTCGCCACGAAGTCAAGTATGCATATCCAACGTGGCAGAAGTCGGTAGATATTCTTGGGTTCCAACACAAGACAGATTTGTACGAAGGATTACAATTAATGTGGAATTGGGCACGAGTTCAACCAGAACGTCCTCGTCAGATTTGGGGAACTTATGAAGTTGAAAAGAATATCTATCCGTTCTGGAAAACGGATGTGTTGGTCACCGAGGCAAAGACTGCAAAGTTAATATGATTTCCGTAATCATTCCTTCCTACCGTAATCCGAAGTACTTGGATTTATGTTTACACTCTCTTACGAGAGGACAATATAATAATAATCAAATTATCGTAGTCTTGGATGGGTATGTAGAAGAAAGTGAAGCAGTGGTAAATAGACACAAAGGTGTTGACCTTATCCCACTTTCAGAAAACAAAGGGATGCAACACGCAATCAATATTGGTGTGTGGAACTCGTCCAATGATAAGATATTTGTTATCAACGATGACAATGTATTTGCACCAATGTGGGATAAACGTTTGGAGACACAATACAGTCCAGACGAAATCTTGACAGTCAATCAAATAGAGCCAACTGGTCCTGGGATGTTTAATTTTCCTGTAATGGATTGTGGGCAGACTGTTGAGACATTTGATATGGAAAAGTTTATTGATGAAGAACGGAGATTGTCCGTCAATAAAAAAACACCAGATGGAAACATCTTTCCGTTCTTAATGAATAAGAAGTGGTTTATGGCTGTGGGTGGATTTGATACATTTTACAATTCACCAAATCTTTGTGATTGGGATTTCTTTGCAAAGTTAGAACTTATCCCTGGGTTGACTAGAGCACGAACACACTTCCTACATTCGTATCACTTTGGTTCTGTATCAACTAAGAAGAACTCAGAGGCACAACGATTTAGAGAACGAGAACAGTTCGCATTACAACAGTATTACTACAAGTGGAGATTCCCTCCGCAAAACGGTGAAAACAATTTAAAGGTTCCAAAGGGTTTCTATGACAACAAATCATCAGTATAAAAATCCAGCAGTTGTTGAACAGATTGAACGGGAATACCCAGAGATGACTGCTGAGTATAAGAAAATTATGATGGAACAATACGAAACATTTTGTTTGAAGCAATCTAACTATGGTCCATCTAATATCTCTGTAGGTACGTCTTTAACGACCCCCGATGACGTTAAGTTGTCCTTGACTGGACTCTGGTTCCGTATGAACGATAAGATTCAACGGTTGAAGCAGTTAATCGTATTAGGAAAGCAGGATAACGTAGGTGAAGCAGTAGAGGACACCTTTCAAGACCTATCTGTATATGGTGTCATCTGCCAGTTGGTTAATCGTGGTAAGTGGGCAAAATAACTTTATATTGGAGGAAGGACAACTATGCCAAAGTGGCAAGGTGATGTAGTGTTTGATGACGATGATGATTACTTTGATGACGAACTCGACTATTACGAGGACGAGTTTGGTTTAGAGGATGACTATGAGGGATTTGAAAAGATTCGTCATCCCCGTAAGTCAGAAGAGGAGTTCAAGGGTGGTAAGAAAAAGTCCAGCATTAAGCACCAAAAGCGTCCAGATAAGGAATAACTCCATACTTATCAACTATTTATAGTAGTACCTCAATTGGATTAGTATGAACGAATTAGCTAATGAACTTATAAACGAAATACTGTTGCTTGGTGAAGCTGGTAAAAAACCAGCTGCCAAGAAGAGAGCATTGAAACCAGGTGAGTCATCAGAACATCCAGGATACTATCACCGTGGTCGTGGATACTACTCAAATGTCAGTAAGAGTGGAGCAATTACCCACAAAACAAATGATGCTGGTAAACTGGTTGCACTTTCTGCAAAGGAAAAGGCAGCGAAAAATAAAGGTGTACAACAACCAAAACAACCAGTCAGAGGCGTACAGAGTAAACCTAGGATTGACCAAACATCATCTTCTTCATTAAAGAAAGGTTCGAAGTTTACTGACCAAAAAGTATACGATGAGTTTACTAAACTATTGGCATCTGGTAACCAATCGAAACTACAACAATTCGTAGAAAAATACGGATTGCAATTTAATCCAGATAAAAATATTTTTTATGTAAAAACTGATAGTACCGGTGCTAAACTGTCGGGTGATGCCAGAAAGATATTTGGTGAAAAGAATGCATCTTCTACTTACGAACAGTTGAGTAAAATGGGTGTGAAGATACCATTGGCAGGAAGTGTAAATCCATTAGCACCCACAAGTGTTGTTCCACGAGAAAATGTTAGACCGTTTGAAGCATCTGTTGGTGAAGATGGGTCGGTAACTTTTGGTGAAGCGACATACGAAAACGTGGATGACATTGACGCATTCGTAAAACAAAAATTCACTGAGTGGAAGAAAACACCAGAAGGTAAAAAGTCTACACCTGAACAGCAAAAAGAATTTACAATAAAGCTGGTTGCTGTGGCTGCAGCGATAAACAATAGAAACATTTTGTTGAAGAAGTTGGCACTGAATCCAAAGACCGGTAAACCAGAAGATGTCGCAGTTTACGATACACCCGAAAGTAAACAATCATTTATAAGTTCTTTGGAAGAAAAGTTGTTATCGAATATGACAAAGAGTTCCAGAAGTAAAGTAAAAGAAAAGTTTGATGCATTACGAAGGGAAAATGATCCTGATAAGTGTGAACAACTGTTACTGGATATTCTCAAGTACGCTGTAGATGATAAAAGTGAATCTTTGCTTAAGGGTGGGGTAATTCCAGGATTAGCAGAAAATTTAACTGCTATTTTGGAAATGAAACGGGGAAGAACTGTTATCATCCCAATGAGAGATAATTTTGAAGCATCTGATATCGTATCTTTGTCACCAACCGCAACTACCGATGCATCACCATCGGAATTAATTTCACAAATTCAAAATATTTACGTTGGTGTGTCTGTAAAGTTTGGTCGTGGTGGCGCTAGTTCTCTCAGAGAAAAAACAAATCAATCCATATTCTATCCAGATCACAAAGAAACTGTTCGTATATTGTCCTCCTTTGGGTCACAACTCAGTAAAACAGGTAATTTGTTTGATACAGACCCATCCAAGAAAAAAGCAAGAGAAGAGGAAGTTCGTAAGGATTTGGAGAGCTATAGAGAAGAAATCTGTAAGTACTATGGCTTTAATCCAAAAGAAATAGATACAGTAGATAAATTGGTAGAAGTATTAAGTAATGGTGAACCAGAATGTATAGATGGTAAGGTTGCACCAAAAAGAAAGCCACAAGCACCTCTTGGCAGACCTGGTATAGACGAAGCTGCTTGGCGATTAACTTTCACAATGCAAGCCGCGTGGTCAGCCATATATAACACAAGAGTTGTGGCACAAGCATTTGCAAGTCAAACGTGGACATCTGATGAACTTGTAGAGGTTGACGGATTAAGTAAACAAGCAAAACAAGTACCACAAGGATTAAAACAAACTCGTGGTTCGGGTAAGCAACTACAACCAGATTATTTAGTATCTTTCAATAAACCAGTTTCTTCAACAGAAGAGTTGAGAAGCGGAAACCCGTGTAAGTAATTATGGAAATTAGAGAACCAGTTTTGAAACGATTACCCCCTGGAGATAGGTGGGTAGAAATTAAAGGTGACCAGCAACGAGTATATCCGTCACTTACAGCAGCATTGGAATATATGTTCCAAAAGACTCGTTCTAAACAATATTTCTTTGATGCAGGAGAAGGTCGAGTATATATTGTGAAGCAGGAAGCAGACCCAGAACCAGAAATTCCAACATTTAGCATTTACGGTGATATGTAATTATGAAAGTAAAATTGGTTTCGTATACAACTCCATCTATTGATGAACTTGGTGAAAGTGGTGATATCCTCGACTTAATTGCATATTGTGCAAGAGTCAGTAATCCAAGTAACCAACTAAACACAGAAACATCCGAAAAATTAATTAACTATCTTATCAAATGGAAGCATTGGTCACCATTTGAGATGGCAAATATCACCCTTGAAATAGAAACAACACGTGATATCGCAAGACAGATATTACGTCATCGTTCGTTTACCTTCCAAGAGTTCAGTCAACGGTATGCTGACCCTGTAAAGGAATTGACCTTTGAGACACGGGAAGCACGACTTCAAGACCAGAAGAATCGTCAGAATTCTATACAAACTGATGACGAAGTATTACAAGATGTATGGACTTTCATGCAGAAGAAAGTGGTCGAAGAAGCTAAGTTAGCATATAGTTGGGCAATTGAGAATGGAATCGCTAAGGAAGTAGCACGTGCAGTCCTTCCAGAAGGTCTTACAATGTCCCGTATGTATGTAAACGGAACGATTCGTAGTTGGATTCACTACATCGAAATCCGTAGTCACGAAGCTACGCAGAAGGAACACCGTGAAATCGCGGTAGCATGTGCAGAGGTAATTGGTAAACTTTTCCCATTGATTCATAACTTTTCACATAAATGATAACGTTCATCAGGCAAACCGTTGGATGGTTGTTTTTGACAGCACTTATGTTATTTGTCGTAGGTGTATTTACATTGTCCATAGGTTTTGCCTGGATATGGGAACATACACTAGGTAGATTATGGCAGCGAAGAGGGTAGGAACCAGTAATAGAGGACGGAAAGCTAAACCGATACTAAAGTCTGCGATTGAAGAAGCACAACGACATACGAATAGTAATCGGCAAGCAGCGATTTGGTTGGGGGTCACATATCCAACCTATAAACGATATGCCAAGATATACGGTATTTTTGACCGACACGCCAATCCTTTAGGGTTGGGGACAACTAAAGGATTTGGTAAAAGACCAAGTACGATTTCCCTTCGTGACATCTTTGCCAATAAACATCCAGAATACAGTATGATACGATTAAAGTATCGTATGTTGGCACGTAATATGTTGAACGAGGAATGTGCCGGTTGTGGATTTAATGAACGACGAATTACCGATAATAAGACCCCTTTGATGTTAACCTTCAAGAATCAGATAGGGGATTTCACCAGAGACAATCTTCACCTTTTGTGCTACAACTGTATGTTCCTTACGACAGGCGCCCCTTGGGTAGCACACCAGAAGCAAATAGTAAATAGCCTCACCAACCCGAATGCCAAACCCAGACGAGATGATGAACCTCGTTATATGGATGCATTGGATATAGCCGAGGACACAGAAATAGAACAAACCGTGGAAGAACAACGGGATGATATTCGTGACCTCCAAGCAGAAATACT
>Ga0129336_10001571_pt1 | contig 13881 bp, 36 predicted proteins | sample CPB6_02_DNA_FD_96878 | JGI IMG/M metagenome (GOLD analysis project Ga0129336, IMG submission 96878) | Freshwater to marine salinity gradient microbial communities from Chesapeake Bay, USA - CPBay_Sum_0.6_0.2_DNA | ecosystem: Environmental > Aquatic > Marine > Coastal | place: USA: Chesapeake...
CATCATATATGACGAATACCCATTAGTTGCTGTTTTTTCTGTTGAAAAATGGGGATTCAAAGCTTTGAATTATCACTGGGGGAAGATGAGAAATTATACTTGGGTTGAAGTTGCTGGTTATTTGCATACTATACCAAATGAGGATGTTGGCAAATTACGAGCAGTTCCATATCGTAACTTCAAAACATCACTATAAATAAAAATAAAACTTCCACCAAATGACGTTTAATTACCGATATCCAAAAGGGCAAATTGATTCTGGTAACTTTAAGAGTGATTATATTCTGTTCTCTATTTTCGAATATGCTGGTGGAGGAGTTACTATTGCCGACACGGGAGCAGCAGTAACTGCAAGAAAAGGAAGTGCGAAAGGAACAATAGCATTACCAATTCAGTCCACAATTCAAGACTCAAATAGTGTTGATTGGAAAGATGACAAGTTAGATTTTATTAAATTAGCTGCTGCGGCAGGTGGTTTAGAATTTATGACAACTGGTGGAGTGAAAAAAACTGGATCTCAAATTTCAGATGCAATAAAAAAAGCAACTGGTTATGCGGAAGGTGGTGAAGGTGGACAAACTGCTGCTGGAAAGGCAGTATCAACTGCTTTACTCGAAGGTGCCTTAGGTGCAAATTTACGTTCTAGGTTCTCTGGTGAAGTGATGAACCCAAACCTTGAATTGCTCTTTCAAGGACCAACACTAAGAACTTTTAGTTTTAATTTTTTCATGTCAGCAAGAAGTCCTGACGAAGCAACAGAAATAAAAAAAATTATAAACGAATTTAAAAAAAATATGGCTCCGAGGACCACACAATCGCTATTTTTGAAGTCACCTAACATTTTTGAAATAAAATACATGAATGGAAATGGACAAATTCACAAATCTCTAAATCAGATAAAACTCTGCGCTCTTCAATCTTGCAATGTGAATTACACTCCTGCTGGAACATACAGTACCTTTGGAGATACTGAAAACACTATGACTGCGTATACGATACAACTTCAATTTGGTGAACTTGATCCAATTTATGATTCTGACTATAAGGATCATCCAATAGGTTACTAAGATGGCATATTATTTCAGATCTATTCCAGACATTGAATATGTCAATCGTTTTCCGAATGCAAAACTTTCGGAATATATTCGTTCGAAAAATCTCTTCACGAGAGTCAAGATAAGAGACGAAATCTTTCAAAACATTATGTACTTCACAAAGTACAGCATTGTAGGTGATGAAAGACCAGATAATGTAGCATATTCTTACTATGGAGATTCAACATTTGACTGGGTTGTTCTTCTATCAAACAATATCGTCAATGTCTATAATGAATGGCCATTGACTCAGCAAGCATTTGACGCTTTTCTTCTTGAAAAATATGGAACATACGATAAGATGAATGAAATTCATCACTATGAGACAGAAGAAGTTTTAAATGCAAGTGGAAATAGAATATTAGAAAAAGGTCTCACAGTTCCAGCAAACTATTCAGTAACTTTCTTTGATTCTGGACTTGGAACTGAGGTTACTAGAAGTGGTATTACAGTTCCAGTCACAAATCTTGAATACGAGATCAAACTTGAAGAGGCAAAGAGAAACATTTATCTCATCAAAGATTCATATCTAAACATGATCGTTGAAGATATTGTAAACGCCCTAGAATACAAAGAAGGTTCCACTCAGTTTGTGAGTGAAACCTTGAAGAGAGTCGATAATATCAGACTATTTCAGTAATTAACTGTCTGCCAGTTTTTGGAAGTAAGACAGGGTGTCATCATCTTCCTCATCATCGATGCTAGAACGTGACAAAGAGTTGAGTTTCTGACTCAGTTCATCAGGAAGTTCAGACTCCTCAGAGCGATTAAACTTGGGAGTGAAAGACCTCGGTGCAGAAGTTTCTTCTTCCTCAACATCCTCATCATAAGAGGAGGTGTTGGCACGTTGTTGCTTCTGACCCAGAACAGACTTCAAACGTGCTTCAAGTTGCTCATAGGTCTTAAACGAAGAAGGAGAGGTAAACTCTTCAAGAGAGAACTCTTTCTTCCAGATTCCTTCGAGAGCATCATCATCGTCCATCAGGACGGACACACGATCGAACTCAGACTTGTCATAGTTCCAGTAACCATCAACCTTGCGGATTTTCAGTTTGAAGTTTGCACCTTGCCAGAAATCAAAAGGATTGATAGGAGTTTCATCTTCAAACTCAGGTTGCATGGCAGCCATGATCTTGTCAAAGATCTTCTTACCATACTTGAACAGGAATACCTTACCTTCATTGGAAGGATTTGCATTGTCCTGAACAACGTAGATGTTGGAGTAGTAAGACAGTTTACGCTTCTGCTTACGGACAACTTCTTTGTTTGCCTCAGTACCAGTGTTCCAGAGTTCGCGGTTGTATTCACCAACAGGATCCTTCTGACCAACCGTGGTCAGAGAGTTTTCAATATACCAACCGCCAGGACCTTGGAAGGCGTGGGAGTACACTTTTGCCCAGGGAAGTTCTTCATTCTCGGGGGCAGGGAGAAAACGAATAACAGCATAACCGTTACCAGTTTTATCCAGTTCGGGTTTCCAAAGACGCTCATCAGCGCCACTAGAAACAGTGCTCATCTTCTCTACTTCCTTTACCAGTTTCTGCGTGAGAGAACCGAGAGAAGATTGTTTTTTAAGAGCAGCAAAAGACATTGGATTACCTCGTATTTGATGGATTTGGCTTGTGTGTACCTCGTTACTATATCAGGAGACACTGCCTTTGTCAATCTGTTCACGCATGACACTGATCAACTTGCTCATATTAGCAAAGATCACGTTCATATCAACGTGTTTTGGGAGACCCATAAGAGCTGCTGATTGAACGATCTGTTCTTTCATACGGATTGCTTCTGGATCGTCAGAGAGACTTAGACGAGTGTACATAATTCTTTGCTTTTCAAGCAGTTCTTCAAGCAAATCAACGTGTTTAATTTTGTCTTCCTTGGTCATACTAGGAAAACTAAACACGCTTTCATAAATTTCTTCTTGAAGTTCCGTTATTTTAGCAATTTCAGCACGAATAACCGCTGAATCAAAAAAACTCATTTTCCTCCTAACACAAATTCTTTCAGAATATGAGTGTAACGTTGTACATCAATATTTAGAAAGGGTTTATACTTTCTCATTCTTTTAGAAATTAAGTTCCAGACTGGATCATCGAGTTTTTTATCATAAACGCTCGAAAAATCCAAGATACTGTTTAAAATCATGAAAGTCTCAAAAGAGATGTTTGACTGCAAATACTCTTTGAGTATCGGTGGATGCCTCCCACCTTGAATTATGAACATTTTATCAAAATTCTTGGCATTAAAAATTGTCTCAGTCTCTTCCCTAAAAATGTAAGCAAGAGACTGAATTCTTTTTTTCCATGAAGTGTATGTGGTTTCGCCGTTCTTGATAATTTCACCAATCCACATCCTTTCAGGATCATCGCAAGATACGAAATTAGCAACAAAAAAGTCTAATATCTCACGATCAGGTTTTTGCCTTGACAATTTTTCAAACCAATAACGATCTCTTCTCTTATAAAATGATTGAAGAGATGCTCGACTCTTTCCACAGTATTTGTGGTAATCGTAACTATCTTTGCAGAAGTGTTGCTTCATGGAAAGATAGGTTTTGTAGCAATCAAATGGGGACATTATAAAAACCTAACACGCGAAAAAAATTCTGGGAAAATTTTTTCCCCCAAAATGTAATCAAAGAGGCAATTTTGCTCGGGAGGACCTTTTCAGGTAGTTAAGACGAACAGCTTCACCACGAATCTTTTCCTTCAATGGTTTCGATATAAGTTTAGGAACAGATTCGATGTCCAAACTATTTTGTTCACAGAAATAGACAATGGCATCGATGTAAGTCATAAACTCATCTTTTTGTACCAACTTTTCTATTTCTTGGGCAAACCTTGTTGGGCAGTAAAATTTGTTTTCTAAAACTTTTTCAAGTTCCTTTTCCATAGGTTTCCAGTTTGTATTCCACAAACTCTCTAATGTACTGTGTGAGTAATTTAATGTATTTGGTTTTATCATATTCTTCATAGACAACGCACTCTCCGTTTTCACATGCCATAAGTATTACAAGTTTTTTGACTGGAATATCAGTCAATTCATAGAACATACAAGCGTATGCTGCTGCTTGAACAAAATAGTGTTCAATCCACTCTCTTGGTTTTGGTTTTTTAGATGTTTTAAAGTCAATAATTGCTAGTTCTCCGTCATATTCTGCAATGCAGTCTACGGTTCCAGCAATTCCTAGATGTTTGCTATAAAGAGATCTTTCAAGTGCATGAATATTATCAATTTTATTCAGTTCCTTTTTCGAAATGCGAAAGAGCATTTCAGAAATCGGAAGAACATCCTTCGGCAAGGGGAGGTTCTTCAAATGCATCTCAGTAAGAGTATGCATATCAGTACCACGACTTGTCGCTTGGCGTGTGATTTTGTCTGCTTTTTCTTGACCTACTTTTCTCCGCCATTCTGCGAAGAAATCTTTATTCTTGTGACTAGTGACTGATGTAATTGATACGAACCGATGAAGTTCATCTCCGTCTGGAATTTTATAGTAACGAATTCCGTCAATTGTTTCTCTTTCTAAATCAGGAAGGGCACAATCTACATGATTAAATGTCATAGTTAAGTAGTTTCACTCTTTGCGAGAAGATATTCTTTGACGATTCCAGATCTAACGATATCATCAAGACCAAACTCAATTATATCAAAGGATGGCATTTTACGCAAAATTTTGAGGAAATCTACGATGCCATTTCTTTCATTCGTTTTTATAAGATCACTTTGAGTTCCGTCTCCACAGAACATGATCTTACAATTTTCTCCAACCCTGGTGATGATTGAATCAAGCTCATGGAAATTCAGGTTTTGAAATTCATCAACGATAATAATCGCGTTATCGATTGTAGTACCGCGAAGGAATGAGGTGCTCCAAAACTTGATTGTTTCCTGAGTTTTTAAGTTGCCATAAAGCATTTCAAATTCAGCATCAGATGGCATTTCAAACATGTATTTGACCATGTTTTTATATGGGATCTGATAAAGAGATGACTTGTCTTCATGATCACCAGGAAGAAATCCGATTTCACGAGTTGAAACAAGAGATCTTACGATGTAAACCTTGTCATATGGAAGATCCGTATCTAATACATCACTAATTGCGTTATAGAGTGTGATGAAGGTTTTACCCGTACCAGCAGCTCCATAAGCAACTATATTCTGACCTTTTTTATATGCTTCAAAAAGTAATTTTTGATTATCTGTAATTGGTTCAATTTCTATAAGGAGACTATCATTGATTGGTTTTCTCCTCTTCATCTGCTTTGCTGTCATTCCAACGCCAATGTTGTCGTTAGAAGCACTCCTTTTCCTTCTTGCCATAATGCTTAACCAATCTTCTTAACAGTGGATCCAGGCGCTCTTGACGCCTTTTCAAGGACATCGTTCCATCCAGGATTTTTTTGTATGAGTTTATCTCTCCATTCTCCGACTTCTCCGACGCCAGGGACAGTAGATGGATCAGAATAATCCCGTTGCCAATCAGGATTGTCTTTGCACCACTGGTCCCAGTCAAAAACACTCATTACAACTTCTTTTTGTTCGCCAGTTTGTTTGTTAATAACAGGATAAGTTGCCATTCTTTCTTATAATATGTGTGTTTATTTATCAAGTCCAGCCAAGTGCCTTTGCGACAGTTGGAAACTGCCCAGCAAAGATGCACTGACACTCCTTAGCAATGTCCATATGTTCCTTCTGAGTTCCGTTTGCAGAACGCAGATTGATATAGTGAATCCACGAACGGCAAGAGCCAGTCATATAGATTCGAGTTGGCGTACAGAGTGGAAGAACCATGCGAGCACACTCCTTTGCCACACCAACTTCAAGCATCTGATTGTATAGAGCAAAAGATGAATCAAACAAAGTTTTCATTTGACGATTCAACCTATCAACAGTCTCTTTATCCAAATCATCGATTGAGTTTTGACGATTCTTGGTATCTTGACGACGGAGTTCTGGAAGTTGCACACTTTCCAAGAGTTTTGCATCAGCATATCGTTGCGAAAACTCTTGATATGTAAAGGATCTATGACGCAAAATCTGAGCTGCGATAGCACGAGTGGTATTGATTTCGAGAGTCATGTATGCCTGCTCAAATACAGACCAATGTTGATGAGTAATGCAATACTTCAACAGACCCTCAAATGAAGGGTTTTCTTGATTATTTGGATTACTCACCCTGGCAATGTATGCCATGTTCTCCTCAGGACTAGGAGTGCATTGTACAAATTTAACGTTACCCATTCAAGATTCCTCAGAATTATTTTTCTTATATTGTTTGCGAACTTTTTTAAGATCTTTAAGTTCTAACTTGATGTTTTTATATGCGGTTTCCGCGTTTATTCTACCGCCCATTTCCATTGCACAAATAACATCGACACGAGTTCCAAAATGTGCCAGTGCTTTTTCAAAAGTATCTAAATCTTCATACATTTTTATCAGTCCATTTTTCAAGAGTCAAAATGTCTATGCGGGCATCAACCGCATCGATAGAGTTCATGAGTTCATAAAGTGTGTTAGTGGTTTCGATGTTTTCTTCTTCCAGTCTTTTAACATCAAGAAGAAGTCCATTGTATTTCTCTTCCATCTCTAAAAGTTTAGAGTAGATATCAATATCTTCGCACATAATAGGTTTTTGCGAAGGAGAAAGCATCCACTTTATAAATCTAAGCATCTGTTTTTGAACCCTGATCATCCAAGTACATTCTAAAATACTTATCGATGTTTGTACAGTCCTTGTTTCCCTGACTTACCCACAAATCACAAAATTCAAAAACTTGTCGGCAATGATCATTCAAATAATGAATCAAAGATCGTAGGCACTCAGCTCTAATCTGCATCCTTTCCTCTGAATATCTCCAATCATTCATAGTATGACTGTTCTGGGGATAGAGACTTTCTCTTTTAATCTGGTATGCCATCATCGTCGTTGCAAATTGAGTAGTTTGTTTTAAAACCTGGAAGTTTACTTAAATCTACTGATGTCTTGTAAGAATCTACATCAGAATATACTTCGGATTCTAACGCTTCTACAACAGATTTCAACTGTTTTACAATTTCTTTTAGTTTTTGGCGATCCATAGTTTCAGGTTCACACCTACTACTTATACAAAAAGAGGGGAGAATTCTCCCCTCTTTCGCACTTCCTTCACACCATTACATAATAGCATAAAAAAAAGAGGTCGTCAAGACCTCTTGTTGTAAATTGGATCTACCAATAAAACTTGTTCAAACCACTCTCTGAGATGAATTCGGTAACAAGACCAATACTTGCAACCGCGATAGGTAAGTTGATAACAAGCAGGTGCTCTGTTATCTCTATCCATATCATCCCAGTGATAGTGGTAGTCCATTACTTACTTAACAGCAATACTTCTGCATAAATGAGAAGAATAAAAGCTGTTGATCCAACGCAAATTCCAGTGATCAATGGAATCATTTTCCTGAACCAACGAGTTGTGCTAGTGCTGCTGCGTGACGACGATCTTCTTTTTGCTTCTTCTCTTTGATGAGTTGAAGCGCATTGAGTTTCTGCATCACTTTGCCTCCTTTACAAAACGAACACCACGATAGGATTCGTTGTACTGCTGAGGCTGTTGTTGTGCTTGCTGCTGCTTACGAACTTCGGTGTCATAAGCAGTGCCACGATATACGACTTGTGCCATTTGTTTTTTCTCCAAAGAAATGAGATGGTTAAATCCCGTTCCTTCGGGCGGCGTTTGCGTTCGCTATTTGCGAATAGCGAATGAACGATCCGTTCCGCGTCGTCCTACTTGCGTCCTATTTAATTTTAGCACTTCTTAACTACGTCTCTTCGTAGTTCTAAAAGCAATCGGTCTTCCATTCTTTGATGTACTATATCGTCGTTTTTAACGATATCCATTAGTTCCCACGCTGCGTCACAACTTATAGTCACAGGATATGGATTTTGAAGTAGTTGTGGCGTTGAAACAGAAAGAAGTGGAACCCATGCTAAAAGCAAAAGTGCTTTTGTCATAGGATGAACGTGCTGTCATTATACGATGACAATACTATCTAGGCAATATCGTTTGTAAAATGAGATACCATTTTTACTATTATTTTAGATTTGCTCCTCGTCTTCCTCTAATTCCTTCAAAAGTCCAGTAATAATGTCCTCGGTTCCGTACATAGTTTTCAACTCGTACATTGGAGACTTCATATATCTTTTTAATTTTTTATATTTCTTAGTTAATTTTGCGACTGCATCGATGTCAATTGTAATTTTGGCATCCTTTCCTGTTCTTCCTTCGTTGGGATTGCCTCCAAATCCAGCACTCATTTTGATTTATTTCCTTTACTAGATTTCTTTTCAACGTTACCCCAAAGTTTTGGGTTAACTCTTCCTTCTGACTGATACCAAGGTGGTTTAAAATCCTCCCTATATCGGTCCCAATAATAATCGAATATCTCTACTTGTTTTCTTGGTTGTACAATGTCGTAACAGAGTTTACCATCATCAAGGTATGTAACTACGTAGGAATCATAAGGAAGATCTCTTGTGTTATGAACTGATAGATCGCAGTCCTTATGTAGTATGTTCAAGTTCTATTCCCCCATTTAATATCTGGATAAGCTTCTTGGACGATTTCCTGATTAATATTATATTTTTCAGTCAATCTCTTGTCCTTAACCAGTATAAGGATCTCTGCCTCTCTTGGGTGAAGTGTTTCAAGAATGTTAATAAACATAGTTTCTCTTCTGAGACCAGAGAGTTTATCGTTACCACCTTTGACAAAATTGTAAAGTTTTGTCCACTCTTTTCTGAGACTTGAACGAATTCTACCAGATGCTTCATTCATGGAAGAACTGTTTGCTCTATCCAGAGAGTCTACTGCGAAGTTAATCTTATCTGAGAGAGTTCCGCTCTGTGTGGCAGTATCTTCAAAGGTATTATATGGAACTGGACCATCTGGTAGAGCACTTCTGATACTTTCATCGAAGTTCCAGATAAAAATTGCTTTCAAAGAATCATGAGAATACTTTTTAAGAACCTCAACCTTTTTGGCTCTACTTCTCTGCTTTGATGCAAGTTCTAGAACTTCATATGCAAGGGGATTTTGTGGAAGCTGTACAATAGTTTCAGTCTTCTTCTTCGTCTTCTGAATTAAAGTCATAGTCATTTTCAAACCTTACTGCTAAAATTTCGTCGGGTATAATGTTTCCATTAGAATCAAACATCTCAGGATGAGTATATACGGGTGCTGTCTGATAAAAGTGTTCCTTTGCCATCCATCCGATTACTCCACCCAAAAAGAAAAACATAATTGAAACTAATGTTCCGATGGTGAGTGTTACTGCTAACATCTTTTTACTCCCGAGACTTACTTCTTTTTCTAATGTCTAAAAAAGTATCAAAGTGAAAGTGTATTTCTCGGTTAAAGAGAGAAATCACTTTTCCAAAAGTTACTCTGAAACTTTTTGGTGTTTCCTGATTTCCCCTCCTGTTTTTATTTCTTAGAAGTAACTCAAATCCTCTATTAATTTGGGATGCTTCTTCTTTCTTATTTAGACCTAAACCAGGCTCATTGTCTCCAATCATACATAACTATTCTCTTTCAAATATTTAATTGTATCGGAGCATCCGCCAATTTTCTTGTCGTCCACTACCACTTGTGGAAAAGTAGACCCCGTTCCAAACTCTTGATAGAATTCTTCACGAGTAAAGTCTCTACCAAGTTTATAAACGACATGTTGTAACTCAGATAATTGTAACACCTGTTCTACTTTTGTGCAATATGGGCAACCGTCTTTCGAATATACAGTAAAGTTTTTCATGTCTTAATACGCAATATTTTTTCTTGGTTTGTAACGATAGAGAGCAGTATTGTTTTCCGCATTCATCCATCTTAATATATCATCTTTTCTTTGTTGAGTAAAGAACTCTTGATTAGAGTACCACTCTTCCCATGGTTTATGTGATTTATCCTGATTACAATCCTGACAGCAACATACAACGTTGGTCACAAAATCAGTTCCACCCTTTGACCGAGGAACAACGTGATCAATTGTTAGATTATTTTCTTCTCCACAATAGGCACATTTATTTCCCCATTTATCTTTTATCATCTTTCTCCACTCTCGTTTTGCCTCAGACGGGCGACAAGTCTGTAAATCAAACAGGTACTCGTCGGGAGTGGAGTATTTCAGCATAAGCATTAATGCGTCTTACAAATATTTATTCTTCCTCTAACTCTCGCAAATAATCAATCCACCACTGGGGATCTTTCTGCATCTTCCAATTAGGGACTTCTTTTCCATGAAGCGAATAATACTCTCTAATCGCTTCATCTATAATCTGTGCGACTTCCATACTCCTCTTCCTCCGCATCAACGTCTGCATATGGGTTTTCCATGTAGGGTCCTCTTCTTCTAAATGGTTCTTTTCGAACATAAGATGACTCCTGACTAACGGCTGACATCCACACTGCTACTTTCATCATAACGTAAATTGCTGCAATCGGAGTAAAGCAGGCAGCAAGTACGAGAGGTCTCATTGGTCAATCTCCCAACATTTTTGGAACTTGTCTCTCAACTCATTAAGTTTAGATTGTTGTTGAAATTCTAAAATATGTTTGTTGATTTCTTTTTCTTCTTCTGTAAGCGACATACGATATTTTTGTTTGATATCAATCAAGCGCACCATATCCATATAGTGCTCTGGACTTTTATTAACAAACTCTTCGTAGGTCAATCTCTTTGCATCCAATCGTCTGGTTTGTCTCTACCTTCTGTCCACCAGTCAATCATATCGTCTACACTATCAAATCCACGCTTACCAAATCGTTCATGACCAAGACCGCCAATGTCAAGTTGATTCAAGAAGTCATCCATATCACCTTCTTGCATATCAGGATTCTCTGCTTTCCTTCTCGCCTGTCTGAGAATCGTAGCAGCAGAGCGGTTGGACTTTGCCAACTTTTCTGCCCAAATCATATCTTCCAAACTAACTTCTTCATGAAAAGCAATCTTATTACAAATTGCTTCAAGACGAAGACGGTATTGTGTAGAAAGCATATGCAATCTCCATATAAGGTTATTTAGCGTTAATCATCGCCTCTAAGTCATTGATCCTACTGAATTCTTCATATGCTCGTTCAGATCTTTCAGATAAGATATCAGAAATGTCTTCAAGAATTACCTCGTTATCGATGTATTCATCAAGATATTTGTCCAACGCTTCCTTCAAGTAGCGTTTGCGATGCCACTCAGGTGAGTATGGTTTGTAGTGTGCCATAACAAAGAAAAAATATAGGCTAATTATACTACTTCTTATGCCCTTTGTCAAATGGAGCCCAGTGTTGCCAGTTGTATTTGTGTATTGCCCAAATACCCATAATAGGCAGCACAATCAGAATGTATCCAATAAATCCAAGTGTGATGGGGTTTTCTAATACCCATCGTGCAAAGTGTCCCATTAATATCCCCTCCAAGTCTTAAACTCAAAATAAAAATACTGGTCAAGCACACTGCTATCTAATGGAGCATTTTCAGTCTTGTGTGCCCACTCAACACAGAAGTCTATGATGCGGTGGTCATTTAAAGAACTGTGCCCCCACATTCTTACAAATGCGGAAGCAGCAAAGTGATACCGTTGTTTAATGCGCGGTTCCGTTTCCCTTATAATCTTTGGTATCATAATACCCTCCTCGTGTCCCGAAATAGAGTGTTGCTAAGACGAAAGGAATTGAAACAAACAATAAAATCTTACCGAGTAACATTATGCAAAAATTCCTGGAACATAATCGATCTTTTCACGAATCTCATCGAGAATTTCACCATACTCTCGGAATCTCCTATCTCCCGCAATAAAACGTCTCTGCCTCATCCATACAGCATCTGCAAGGAGTTTAAGTTCGTAGTCTGAAAAATGATCGAGTCTGCTCATTTGAAATCCTCAGTGTTTACTTAAAATTTACCTTCAACACAATACTGTGCTTTTTTATTTGGATAGTATGGATAGAGTCCATCTCTTGGTTTCATAAAACCACATCCAATCAACCAATCTTTGGTTAGTGGTGTTGGTGTCACTTGCTCCCAGAGTGGACCTTCTAGGACCATTTCGAGGTGTCTGGCGGTATGATTGAGCTGCTCCTCTGCCCAGTTTGCATCTGCTTCCCATGGAACTGCACGACTCTGCATCATAGATTCATAAGTCAATCTAGTATTTTTCATGATCCAAGCAGGAATCTCAGAATCTTGGTGAACCTGAGCCATAAACGCTGTATCCAATCCACCACCCATTGCATCTTGAACAACGTGCCAACCCTCATGTCTCATTGTTCCTAGAAACTCCCTAGGGTCTCTCAAAAGTTGTTCATTAACAAAGAAACGATTATACTTTGGTTTATAAATTCCAACAGTTCTTGGGGTGAAATATCTACTTGGTGCGAGATAAACTCCAACATCTAACTTATTAAGAGCAGCGATGATTCTTAAAATTTCTTCTCGGAATGGATCAAAATCTGAGTGATCAAAAGTTTTTGTTTCTTCTGTGAGTTTTTCAACTCCTTCATTACACTCTAAAAGTATCATACATCCCATTGCATCCAAACTATATGGTTTTACAGTTGGTTGTGTTGGTTCTATTGATGTTGCAATGGCTGGGAATGTAAACAAAAGCGAAGCTAAAAAAGCAATTTTTTTCATAATGGATATGCGTGGGTAATTCCCCAAGTTATAAACCCAATGATAGTTATAAAGATAATAATTGTGGGGAAAATGATATTATTCATTACATTCCTCCATTTCTAAAACCGATTATGTAACCAATAATAATTCCACACATGAACGCTACAAACATGTAGAGCATGTGTGAAAGAAAATCAATGAATATGAACCATTCCGTCGTCGTCATCATCGTCTTCGTAGGTTGATGGTTCTTCAAAGAGTTCTTCCATTTTTTGACGTAGAACTCTTTCTTGCAACTCTTCTAGATCTTTGTCGGTGAATCTAATCACTAGTAGTGGATCTCCTGCTTTAACGTCATTCATTTCTGGATGCTTCACTTTTGGACTTTTTGAATACCCACGATGAGCATTCATTATCATCCAACCTTGTACAAACATAGATAAAGCAATGCCCATAAGGACAAACCAAGGAACTAAAAATATTAGTTCAGAGTGATTTTGAGCCATGGAAATAGAGGTGGAATAACCCCAATGAGTCTAAGTAATCCTTCGGCAAATAATGCAAGAACTACCCAACCAACACACATACTGATAATGCTGGCATTACGATTATGTCTGCGTATAGCAGCATCAATCATTTCTTGACACTCTTTCTGGGTTACCAGATGTTCTGGATTCAGTTCGTTCATTCTGTGCGCCATGGCACCATGTACCTTTCTATCTATGAAACTGATTATAGTGAGGGTGGTGCTTTTTGCACTGTTATGACAGAGTTCTCTGACATTTCTTAAAGAACTGTTGTAATTAATACTCTAATTATAATTTGTTCTTATTTTTACATAATCAAATATTTTTTGTGGAACATTTATATCCAATGCCTGTTCAAATCCTTTGAATCCTGGCGATGAATTTGCCTCACAAATTTTATATCCATCTGGATGAAATAGAAGATCAATTCCAGCAATATCTAAGTCAAGTGTTTTTGCGACTTGAACCGCCAACATTTCCATCTGATCATCCACATCATAGGCTAACCCTTTACCGCCACGAGTGATGTTTGCTTTAAAGGATCCATCGGTTGCTTGGCGAAGCATAGCACCAATGACCCTACCACCAATAACGATAACGCGAAGATC
>Ga0129336_10001572_pt1 | contig 13878 bp, 17 predicted proteins | sample CPB6_02_DNA_FD_96878 | JGI IMG/M metagenome (GOLD analysis project Ga0129336, IMG submission 96878) | Freshwater to marine salinity gradient microbial communities from Chesapeake Bay, USA - CPBay_Sum_0.6_0.2_DNA | ecosystem: Environmental > Aquatic > Marine > Coastal | place: USA: Chesapeake...
AATATATATAAGCACGTCACTTTTTGTTTCCATAATGAATTGATAATTTGGCTAATTTCATATTTTGTTTTGATAATGAATTCAAAATATGGAATGTTGCCTATATATAAGCACCCCTGGCGCCATTAATAACCAGCCCTGGGCAATCCCGAAAAAACAATTCACAAAAACATCGCTTAACATTTTTAGACATCCCGTAAAAAATCGTTTTTAAAAAATACGGGATTACAAATTTTCACAAAATACAAAAAACTTGATTCATTTTTTATATTCTGTAATTATATAATAACATACAATGGAACTATCTATTAATTGTCTTAATGGTGATTGCTTAGAACTAATGAGCAATTTACCAGATAAATCTATAGACCTATTTCTATGCGATTTACCATATGGTTGTCTTAATGGTGGTGCTGGAAAAGAGAAACAAAAAAGATCTAAAAATAATAGTAACAGTATAATTGTAACTGGTGGTTGCCCATGGGATATTAAGATTGACTTAGAAAAATTCTGGATACAAGTTAAAAGGCTTTGTAAAAATGATAATACACCTATACTAATGTTTTGTAATACTTTATTTGGAATTGATTTAATTAATTCTAATAGAGATTGGTTCAGATACGATATAGTTTGGTCTAAAAATAAAGGAACTGGGTTTTTACTTGCTAATAAAATGCCCATGAAAAACCATGAAATGATTTATGTATTTAGTAAAAAAGCAGCATTCTATAAAAGAATAGATGAAGCTATAGAAGGTAAACAAGCTTATATCAAACCACAAGGCATAAGAAAAGGAAACTGTTTTGCTAATGATACTGTAAGAGTAGCTGGAACTCAAGATAAAAGATGCCCTGTTAGTGTTATAAATTTTAACATGAATAAAGATAAACGTCATCCAACAGCTAAACCTATCGACCTACTTAAATGGTTAATAGAACGCTATAGCAATGAAGGCGATACCATATTAGACCCTACCGCTGGAAGTTTTAATAGTGGAAGAGCATCCATTGAATTAAACCGTAATTACATTGGAATGGAATTAGATAAAGATTTTTATGAAAAAAATAAAATCTAAGTATTATATATAAACCTAAAATGAAAGTAGAATACAAACTATCAATCGAACCTAATGGCTATGTTATGATTGCTGATATTTATAATTGTAATGATGAAATTTACCAATCTATTAAAAAAAATGTTCCTTTTTCTGAATACGACAAGTTAGTAAAATATACACCAGAAGAATTAGAATTAAAAGCTAAAGTAGAAGAAATTGTTAAAAAAGCAATATTTCAAACAGCTACAGATATCCTAAAAGAAGATATCAATAAATGTTTAGAAAAACTAAATAATAATACAAATTAATAAGTAATACCATAATCATTACTTTTATATAAAATACCCCTTTGTGGTGGTGCTTGATTTACTGGGTCATAATAGTTGAATCTCTTGGCTTCTAAAGTAGCCTCATTCATCTTGGTTACATAATCCCAAACATTATTCTGATGAACTAACCTTAGATTTAATACTGATTTATTTGGTGGAATGTAAGGCATACTAATATTTACATTAGCATAACCTTGAGTAGTTTCCAATCTTTTTAATCTATTTGATTGCCATGAAGCATCACCTTGCCTCTCCTGAACATAACCCTTTTTCCAACTTGCATCTTGATATATAGGTTCTCCTTTATTTCTAACGTTTATACTCCTTACATTTGTAAGTAGTTGCGATTTTACCATTTTATATTCTATATGTAAGATTTATTATTTTTAAAAAAATAATAAAACTAACATTAAGTTTCCAATTTATTGAATTACTCTCACTCTCTTCACGACGGTATCGTATTCCAAAACTGAACTTAACAAACCAACCATCAAGAAGTTTTGAGTTCCATTAGCCAAACCAGATGTTATGATTAAAATATCAACATTAGTAGAACTAGTATCAATACCACTTAGGACTTTATCTGGATTAGACCAACCATCTTGGAGTGAGAAGGATTGGACCCAAATAAATTGGTAATTCAAATAGTTGGGATTTACATAGTCATTTACTTCTACTTTAGCATTAGCGGGAGTTCCATCGCTTTCAGCAGTCATCTTTTGATACAATAAACTACTAGACATAATTGAACTGTGCCAGAAATGATGGTAAGTAGAATCAGCTAACAAATAAGCTGATTGGTAAGGAGTTGTAGGATAAAGGGCAGTTCCAACTTGGATGGAAGCTTGAAAACCTTGATAAGCTGCAGTATCATTATTTGCTGTTACATTTAAACCACTATTGAAGTTAAATTTAGGAGGATTTGTAACTACAACATCACCAGCAGCAGAACTTACATTACCAGCAAAAGGAACACAGCTATTAAAATTATTAGATAAACCACAAATCATTAAACCATCAATACATGTTGAAGAAACTTGAATACGAGTAGTTGATTGAATAACACTGACTTGTGATACAAGATTTTGATAAACAAGACGAATTGGCTCTGGACGTTGGGCACGCATTTCTAGGAATGCCGCATAGATTGGTGGGATACTGGAAACAGCATCAACATTAAGACGAATGTTAGATAAATTCCATCCTACAGTATTAGCAGCAGTTGAGGTAGAAGCTGAACCATCACAATAAACTGATAAAATACTATTGTTATCAAAATCTAATTGGAGCTCACAATCTTGCCATATTGATGTATCAATCATCATATCTGGATTGGAAGCAGCACCATTACCCTTAGCTAAAAGTAAAAAGTCATCAAGAACTTGATAGACTGTTTTTGTTGCTGCAGGAGGAGGTTGATTTAAATCACCAAATTGGTCATAACCATCACTGATTTCACTAAAACCATTCCCAACTTTACCACGGCAATATTGAGGATTTCCACTTGCCTTTACAAAAGCATGATAAACTTGATTATAATTATTTGATAGAGAACCAGCGACTGCTACACCACCTAGGTAGAATTGGGCTCTGCGAACATATTTGTAAGCAGCTGGGATTAGGGCATTGACGAAGTTAGTAGAACCGGTAGTCAAACCAGTAATTTGCGCTAAGAAATTAACACTTAAAGTACTTAAATTTAAAATGGATGCGCTTGGGAGACGAAATCTAACTGTACCAGAACCATTAGATGAAACAGCATCAGTACCTATAGGAATAAGGTTAGTATTTCTATTTACACGAACTTGAAGTTGCTTTGCACCGTATTTAAGGCAAGCAGGTAAAGCGTCTAATTGACGGTATAATTCCATGTCTTCTGCCATCGAATAGATTTTTTTATATAAATACTAAATATTTTAAATAATAGAAACTTTGTATTAAAAATGTATTATTTAAAATAATATTATTTTATCCCAAAACAGATAATGTTCCCCTTTTTCTATTGTGAGCACATGAACGGCAACCCATTGCTAAACCTTTTTGCCTAACTCCAATCTTAGTCATAGCGTCTTCGTTAGCTCTATTTCTCATACCCATACGCATTTTGTTTTATATATATTATTAACACAAAAAATAATATAAATAATTTATCTATTGATTTAAATCCGGAATCAAACCTTTATCTACCATATATTTATGATTAGTAATTACTTTTTCTGTTCCCTTAGGGTCCAATAAATAACAATCAACCATAAAATCCAAAAAATATGGACTTACATCCGGGTTCAGTTTTCTTAGTTCTTCAAGCCATGCTACTTTTCTTGGGTCTTCCTTACCTTTTGAAGTATCAGTCATTATATAATACCTAAAGAAAATAATTTACCGCCATAAACCTCCAAAACCCATTGCTGGACCACCTCCACTTGCGGATACAAATGATTGTTTCTGTTCCTTTTTGAATTTTTTATAAGTTCCTGTAGATGGATACCTCATTAAATAGTCCCTATAGGCAATATATTCATCCATAATAATATCATCAGGAGGTGGTGCTCTGGCTAAAGCAGCAGCTATTACATCTTCTATGCTGGAAACTTCAGGGAATCCTCCCTTCATAGCAGGTTGTTCAAAACTAGCAAGACCAGCAAAACTTTGATAAAACTCTTCACCTCTTGATACTGGTAATGTGCTTGCTGCACTCGCTTCAGCGGATGTACTTCTACCTTTTCTTCCTCTACCTGGTTTTCTAGCGGCAGCAACTAGTTCTCCAACACTCTCAGGTCCCATATATATAGCAAATGCTTCAGGGTCATCTATTCCCATAACTCTAGCGTAAGAAGCATATTGTTCTACTTCTTCTCTAGCTTCTTCGGCAGTTGGTTCTGCCCTACGTGGTTTTCTACCTTTTCTACTAGGTCTTTTTTTTACCGGTTCCAATGCCTGAGGAACTTCAGCCGCTTCACCTGCACCAATAAATGCTGGAGGTATTTCTTGACGAGCTGATATTTCAGCTAATCTTCCAGCTAACTCAGGAGCACGATATGTTAAACTACCTTCTTCTCCAACTGCCCAACTACTACCTTGTCCTCCAGCAAATGTTACATCTATATTAGAACCACCAGCAGCCTGTATAGGTTCCCCAAAAACCTGCGCTTGTTCCACTTTAAAAGCCAATTCTTGTTCTCTTTTCCGGTTGGCTGTTTTTTCAGCAAAATATTCACCTATATCCTTCATATACGTTTTTTGTAAATCACTTCCACCACCTAATTTTTCTATTTGTTCCTGTTGATATACAGGAGCAAATCTACTTAATGCAGAATAAGCAGTCATTTTAGCCCATGGATTATCTAAATTACTCATCCTATTTAAATTTGCTATCATTTTATCTCTACCTTTAGCAGCAATTGTAGCTGATTTTAAATTATCTAAGCCATCAGCTCTATTAAATGCGACTTGAAACTGTGCTTTGTTTAAAGACATTATCTTAAGTATAGTATATATTAGATGATTAAAAAAAAAATAACTAATATAAAAGTTAAAGATTTGAATTTTAAATCACCATATACTTTTCCAACCTATCAGAGCACCGGTGATAATTCGTTTATGTTAGCATTGATAAGTGGAATTCGTAACGCTGGAAAATCCACCTTAGTTTTAAATATCTTAGAAACTGAAAAGAAACATTTATTAACTGGAAATGCTAAGGTCTATTTTGTAAGTCCAACAAAAGACACTAAAATAGATTATTTTATAGATAAATACCCAGATAACTTCCAATACGTAGATGAGTTAAGCATGAAAAACATGGAAGAAGTATTATCTGATATGAAAACCCGAGTTGAAGAATGGAAAGCCCAATATGAAGTCTATGAACTACTTAATAAATATCTTAATAATCCTAAATCACTTACTTTAGATGAAATAACACTTCTAACTGAATTGAATTTTCTCCAAGATGATAAAGAAATGGAAAACTTTGATTTTACTCACCCACCTATTTCCAGTCTTGTTATAGATGACTCAGTAGGCTGCGACATGATTTGTGAGCCTAGAAGTAAGGCAGGTAAATGGTTCCAGAAATTCGTTTTAAAACATCGCCATTTCCCTTACTATTGTAATGTATTTATACTAACACAACATATCAAATCCATTGCTAAGTATTTTAGAACCAATGCGAATTGGACCATATTATTTCCCTTTAGAGACCATAGTGTTTTAAAATCGGTGTTTGATGAATATAGTATTTTATTTAATAATAACGTAGATAACTTCCTAAAACTGATGGATGAAATAAGACTTAGAAACGACCACAGCTTTTGTTCCATCTATTATGATAAACAACAATGGGTAAGACTTGGATTTAATGAACAATGTATTTTTAATAAGGAAGAAAATAATAAAAAAATTTGATATTAAAAATAAAAAAAAGAAGTATTATATAACACAATAAATGGAAGAAAAAGCGGAAATCCAAATCGTGCATATTTATAAGACCCCAGAGTATATCCTTAGAAATACCCGTAAATATGCTAAGGAAAATAGAGATAAAATAAATAAGACCAGAAAGAGAACTACATTTATAAGACGTATAAAGTCATTATTAGACAATCCCAAGATGGATGATTTTGAAAGGCACTTTAAAATAACGATGTCTAAGAACTATGAACTGTTTGAAAATGATGTAGAAGTAAAGTCCCTTATGAGTAAATTAAATATTGATTCATAATTCATAAAAAAAATTGATATAAAAATTATTTTCTTTATGTATTATATATAACCCATAATTAGAATGCCTAAAGAGTGTACTGTTTGTTGCCTTACGTTTACTGATACTAATGACTTAGCTAGACACTATGCTAGTAAAAAACATATTCAAATGGTTAAAAAAGCCGAAAATCGTTCCCAAGATGAAGAAGTAGAAGAAATGGCTGACCCTAGACTTTTACCTAAAGAAGTAATTGACGTTTTAATAGATAATCATCCTAGTTATATTAGAGTTTCTAAAGAACTAACTGAGAAAAGACAAAAAATGATTGATAGATTTACTTTTCTACATGAATTATTTTTAAACTACAAACAAATTGATTATTCCCAATACAATGAACAAGAAAAAGAATACTATGAACAAAACTATAATCATCCCGATTTACTAGTGCAGAGATACCCTACTTTAAAATACAGTAGTAAGGAAATTCAAGAAATGTTAGAAGAAAAAGATATGCTAGTAGAAGAACTAATCAAAATCCATAGACAATATGATATTGAAAAACCCAAGTGGAGAAGACTTACTATGAATGAACTTATAGCTGAATATAATTTACAAGAAAAAGAAATACAAAAGAGACAATTTAAAGAAATGAAGATGAAACAGCTAATGGAAATGATGAATTTTAAAAAGTAATCTAATCTTCTAAGCTAAATCAAAAAGTTCAAATTTTTAATGGTTTTTTAAAAAAAGAATCCCAACTTTTTTGGAAGTCCGCATTTTTTTTTTAAAAAACTTTACGGACCTTCCCAAAAACGAAAATCAAAAAAGAAAAAATCAATCAAAAATTACAACTTTTTCTTAAATTAAAGAATTACCTCTGTATATAATATAAATAGAGATGGAACCTACTATTCTGCTTTGTAATATCTGTAACTATAGGTCTAGGGTTGGATACCTATGTAAGAGCCAGCTATTAACAGTTCAGAAGAAGCACTTTAAATCTAGAAGACATGCTAATAACGTTATTAAATTTAATAATTTGAAATCTAAGGAAAATAATCTTCCTACATTATATAACACAGAAATAATGGATGAAGTTAAGATAGAAGAACCAATGATTTTTACTATGGACAGTGATGTGACTGATGAAGAAAGCGAACCAGAGGATATTGAAAAGCTTCCCACGGTTGTTCATGGACCTAATTTAATGGGAAAATATAATGAAGATGATTTACCTTTAAAAATTAGATTAGAAAGATATAAAAATAACCATCCGGATATACAGGACTACCATGCTAAGTTCTGGAGGGTTCCAATGAAGGAACGGTGTCCTAGCTATTTTGAAGCCGATGAAGATGGTAATTTAGAACCTCTATATGCTTGTGACCTAGTTAAATACTATGAAAATGGATGGTTTGATAAGAATGATAAGTATGGAACTGTTCTTTTATTATTATTAGAAAGAGCTGGGATTAGATTCTGGGATTAAAATCTATGTTTATTATATATCCATATGGTAAGAACTATAACAGCTGCAGAAATTAATAATAATAGATATTTAATTGATGAAAAATATAGAGAATATAGAAGATTAAAGTCACACGAATATTATCAACAGAATAAAGAACGTATGAAAGCCCTATCTAAAGAATATCATAAAAGACATAGGAATAAATATAGAGAGTATATGAGAAACTATATGAAAACCTACCATGAAAACCCAGATGAAGAAAGAGGTATTGTGATTATAAGAGAAGAAAGAACAATAACCTTTAAATAACAAAAAAATTTGATTACCTTATTTTATGATTATATATAATATCATAAAATAATATATTACAATGGTGAAAACTGAATTGGAAATGTTTAATATGCTGGATGAAAAACATAAACAAAAATATTTAGATGCTCCTAGTTACCCCGCGGAATGCAGATATTTTGTTATATATGAATGGCTACTTAACACCATTCCAGATTCAATGGAAGCTAAAAAAAAATTAATATATAAGAATAATATAAAAAGCAAAATGAATAATCTTTTAAAAGAAATAAAAGAAAAATACATGTAGTGCTATTCATCTTTTCCATTTCTTCTTCTTCCTAGGTTGAATGAGTGGTGGTGGGTCATTAATGGCTGCTCTCATGGCTTCATTTTTAAGTTCTTCAAGTTCTTTTTTTTCTTCTTCGAGTTTTTCTTCATCCGGTTTTTTTTCTTCCGGTTTTTCTACGGGCTCACTATTCCAAACCCATTTAAAATAATCACTAAGATAAAAACCATAAAAAGACATAAACTATATATTATATTAACTTTTATTTTTTTGATTTACTCTCACTTATTAATATTGCAGTCATCTGTTTGGTTGCTACTGTTTTAGTTAATGGCTTCTTACTAAAACGTTTAGATGTATCACTCTTTTTAGCTACAAAATATCCACCTTTTCTTTTAATAATCTTATACGGCATTATATAATTTGCCTTACAAAATTATTTATCTAACAATCAAAAAAATGATGAGCTAATTTAGATAATTTTTCATATTGTAGTTTCTTTTGTTGATTTAAATCGAGTTGTGGAACTGCCCTGGGTGGTGGCTTAACAACTTCTTCATCTTCACTCTCGCTTGATAAACCTAATACGCTCTGCATCTTTTTCATCTTCTTAGCACTGGGTTCTTTGTAAAATACCAATTTAGCATATTTTTCTTTTCCTGCTTTAGTTGCCTTGGGACTTTTCTTAGGGCTTTTAACCTTAGCAGCGACCTTAGGTATTTCCGTTTTAAGCTGTTCTACTTCAGGTGCCGCCTGTTCGGGAACTACCTTTGGTGCCGGTGGAAGCGCCTTGGGCTCTACTTTAGGAGGTTCTTTTGCCTTCGGTTCTTCAATTTCAATCCCAGCTTCTTTTATTTCTTCTTTTTCTTTAGCTTTTAGTTTCTTAATCTTTTCTACATGTTGTTCAGCCATCTTCTTTTCTTTTGCCTCACGGGCTATTTTAAGACGTAACACTAATGCGTCTTTTTGTTCTTGGGTAAGTGGTGGTCTGTTTGTAGGCATTATTTTATATATATTATATGGATTTTATTTTTTATTAGGGAAAAAAATCAATAAAAAACCCCTGTTATATATCCTTATTTATAAAACATGGGAGCAGTGTATGGATTTTGGTCTTTAGCTAAGGCTAAATTGACTGGTTCATTTATTATTTCACGTTCTATAGTTATACTAAAATCTATTTCACCAAAATAAGGAATTAAGCGACCATTCTTATCTGTTACTTGGATTTGTAGCGTATCCCAGTTACTGGTTTTCATTTCTTGCCGATATAAGAAGGGATTGTTATTTAAAAATACGACTTGATTAGTAGTAAGATAATTTGCTGTTGGAAAACTTACCATAATTAAAGAAGGACTTAATACAGGCACAGTTCCGGTTCCAACAGTGCTACTATTAATAATTTCATAAGTAGAACGGCACCAGTTACAATTGATCTGAATCATATCATATAAAGCTAAGTTGGGAAGTTGTGTTAATGTATGGCTTCCACTTCCACTTAGAGTAAAGATATTCTCATCACAACCAATTATTCCAGAAAAATTATAAGGATTTGTAGCTATAAGTGTGGGTGTAGCAATATTAAAATAAAAACTGACGGGTGTGCTTAGAGTTGCAGCGGTAAATTTAATATAGTTATATGTTAAACTGCTGGGTGTTGTATCTTGAGCTACTGTTACAGTTCCAGTAATGCTAGCACTTGAGAGGGCTGTAGCTATTTTACTTGTTAATTCAGCAGTAAGTTGGCTTACGTTTTGATAAACAGCGGGTGTTATTTTAACAGCCAACCCGCCTGCTGGAAATCCGGTTCCACTCATCCAAAAGGTATCATTATAATCAAGCTGTATATTCTGCCAATTGTTAGGTAATGAAAAATAAATGGGATTTATATATGTTTTAGAACCAAAAAAACCACCCATATCTCCTGTTAGACCAGCTGAGTTAAAATTAATAGTAAAATTGTTATTAGTTCCACTAGTTCTGTCGGTAGAAGACAAATTAATCCATGCTTTAGTTGATGTATAAGGTTGCATAATTTTTATATATAATAATTATATTTTTTATTTCTATGTAAATAATATATCTATAACATGTCGCAATTCAATAGATTAAATGTTCCAACATTATCTACTGACCAGCTGCTGGTAAATGGGTTTTATTTTAATACCCAATATGCTGGTAATATTATTGCTAATGGTGCTCCAGTTCCAACGACACCTTTAACTACAGAAGTAATTATAAATGACCAAACAAAAAACCAAGCTTTGTTTGCTAACATTATTGCCTTAGAAGGTGAAATAGGAGGTAATGTAAATGCTAATTTAGTAGTAGTAGATGCCCGGCTTAGTGCTCTCGAAGGAAATGTAGCCATTTTACAGGGTAATGTTAATACAATTAATAGTGAAATAACTAATATAAATTCTAATATTTCAATACTTCAAGGAAATGTTAATACTATAAATAATGAAATAGCTAATATAAATTCCAATGTATCTGGTATTAACGCTAATACACAATATCTTAGAGCTCCTTATAATGGGGCAGGTGGTTCTACATCTTACTTTGTAAATGGATTACAAGTATGGAATGGAGCAAATGAAAATGGAACTGGTATTTTTAGTTACGTTAATGGAGCTGCTCCAGCAAGTCAAATCAGTCTTAGAGCTGAAAATGGTAAAAATATTTTACTTAGTGGCGGTTCTACAAATATTGTTCCTCAGAGTGGAGGTAATGTAAATATTAATGGTAATTCTAATTCTTTTAATCTTAATGTAGGTGCCGGACTTTTAAATAATACAGTACGAGTAAGCAGTGGTGATTTAGAAATAAAAGGTAATGGATTATCTGTTATATCCATGTACACTGAACCTGCTACTTTAATTCCTCCATCTCCAGCAATAGATAGACTTGATTTAAGAAGCAACCAAGAAATGCGTGTTTTTGGTGATACTATTATTTTACAAGAAAATGATGGTGCTGAAATTTTTATGGACGGTGGAAGCATGGATATTAAAGGTAAGCAGGGTGGAACTATAGATTTAAATTGTATAAGTGGAAGTAATAATAATACTATTAACATAGGAACAGACCAAGGTCTAACTGATACAGGATTTACTGAAATTAAAATAGGTAATTCAACTCCAAGTTTAAGAAGTTCATCAACTAGTATTGGAGGTGATTTTTATCTTCCCATTCCAAATCCAGTAACTAATCCTAATAGTGGTTTATGGGACGCCATGATGTATGTTGGGCTTCCAACTATATATGCTCCATTAGGAACTGGTCCAGTTAAATCTACTTTTACTCCTTATTTTAAAAGTATTAGCACTTTTTTTTCTGGCTTAACTGTTAACTCATTTGTACAAGGTGCTGGTACATTTACAGTAGCAGTTGGAGTAGGTGCTATAAATTTAGCGGCGGGAGCTGGAGGTCTAACAGCAACAGTTGGAGGGGGTCTTTTGCAGCTAACTGCTCTAACTGGAGGAATTTCTTGTCTTACAGCTGGGGGAGCAATTTCTATGGTTTCGGGAGCGGGAGCAATAAGTTCTACAACGGGTGCCGGTCCAATTCAAATGGAAACAAATACAGGTGATATTTTAATTCAATCCGGTGGAGCACCAGGTGGTGTATCCGGTAGCACTTATATAACGCCTAAAGATTATCTGATTTTAAATCCTGAAAAACAAGTTATTATTGGTGAAAATGGAAATCTACCCATATTTACCCCTCTTATAAACACGTGGGATACATACACTCTTACAGGTAATGTATTTTCTACCGATGGTATTGGAAACGTAGTTATATCGAATGTATTTACAACTACAACTCAAACTACATATTTAAGACCTAAGGCTTTTGCTAATATATATATTCCATTAAATGCTAATATAGCTAATCCTAATTTATTATATGCTAATGCTTTTATGAATATTGTAAATGCTGATACGGGTAATGTAATCTATACATCTGGAACTACGATTATTCCTCAAGGGTTTGGAAATGGTAATGGGTTTAATTTTGGTAATGATGATTTAATTCTTCCATCGAGTGCGAATCTTGTATGTAAAGTGTATCCAGATAATACTCTTCCACTTAGCAATCTAGTTTATTCAACATGGAATCCTAATATAAGTGTTGCAAGTAATATTGGTGTTGAGGTAAATGTAAAGATAACTCCAAATGAAATAGATACTGTTCATTATGTTAATGTATTTGGAAATGTATATTTGGAAAATGAAGTTGATAGTCTTAGCTATATTAGGTGCTATTCAAATGTAAATACAAATCAATCGATTATATCAAATAACTATATAAGCACAACAGGAAATGTTTATGCTGATAAATTTCTTGGAAATGCGGCTGTTTTAGCAAATGGTGCTCCATCAGATACCACTAATGCGTTATATAATGTAAATGGGGATTTATACTTTAATGGAAATATTGTTAATAACAATGCTAATATAATAGGAAATGTAGTAAATCAAATTATAGCTGGTAATAGCATAAGTATAAGTCCAATATCAGGTATAGGGACAGTAACTATTAATTCTACATATACAGCTCCTGTTACTAGTATCATAGCTGGTAATGGGATACAAATAAGTCCATTAAGTGGTCTTGGAAATGTAACAGTGGAACTAGCGGGGTCAGTTATTCCACCGGGTGGATATCTGCCTATAAATGGTGGTACTATGCTTGGAAGCATCTATCAATTTCCAGGTGGTAATGTTCAGAATACAACAAAAAAATATCGTCCGGTTAGTAGTTATCAACCACCATTTCCCGCCATAGGTCCACCTACATTTACTGGCGAACAACTTACGTTTTTCAATGGTGATAATAGTCCAGAACAAACTGGTTTCACAGGCTGGTTTCCTCAATATATGGTTCCAGCTCAACCTAATGTAATGACTGAAGAAGTAGAACTTAATACATTAGCTAAGTTTTATGAAAATACTGGAGGAAGTCTAGCAAGCGCTATGAGTTTGGGTGCACTAGTTAATAATTTTCAAATAGGTGACCATATTAAAGGTGGAAGTTTTACCTATACTGCTTGGGACAGTGGAGCTATAGGAGACCCACGATTGAACATTATTAATGTTGGACCTACAGGTAAAACAATTGTATTATTTTCATGTGGCATATCAGATTTAACCCCTGGAGGGGGAACATCTACTTTTCCAGAATTAGATTATACTTACACTGGTGGTCAACAAGAAAATAGCTATAATCAAATTACAATTCAGGCTTCTATCGATTTAGGACAAGGTGACCCCTCTATTACAGCTTATATCAATAATAGTAATTGGGTAGGTAGTATTAATCTAGCAACAAATCAAAAATCTCAGTTTATAGCAGTAAATGTAGATAGTTCTCAAGCTGTAATTTATGAATTTTTTCCTAATTCTAAATTAGCAAATAAATTAATTACTGTAGGTTTAACAAGTGGAACCTATGCAACGAATGAAGATGCTGTAAGTGGAATTTTCTTAAATCCACAGCGATTATCAACTACTAGATTAATTTATATCTATGGTCGTTTTGATACAGCTACAGTAGGTGGTGGTTCAGCAACAGTAGTAAATCATATTTTTGCTTTTAACATAGATACAAATACTGTAGTTCCGTTAGTAATAAATACAGCAGACCCTGTTTATTCAGCTACTCCTCCAGTTGGAACTAATGGGCGTGTAAATGGTGTTTATGTATCTCAAATTATAGTAGACACATTCATAAGAT